>Ga0209702_10000644_pt1 | contig 73624 bp, 62 predicted proteins | sample FRY01_FD_187210 | JGI IMG/M metagenome (GOLD analysis project Ga0209702, IMG submission 187210) | Freshwater microbial communities from Lake Fryxell liftoff mats and glacier meltwater in Antarctica - FRY-01 (SPAdes) (version 2) | ecosystem: Environmental > Aquatic > Freshwater > Ice > Glacier... | reverse complement strand
TCGTGCAGCCGCTGAAGTAGCGGCGCAATCTGATCGAAGTACTTCAGACCGGTGATGTCCTTCTCGGTCAGCTTCGGCTTCTCCGTGGGCGTTGCGTTTGTGTTGCCATCTTCCTCCATGCGCGAAGCCTGGCAACTTCAAGGAAGGCGCGCAATAGCGCACACAAATGTTTCCCGAATTTCGCTGCGAAGTGTAAACTGCTAACAGGTCAAATACCGTGCCGAACAGTATTGCAACCGCCCCCTTTAGCGTTTCCTCGCTCGTGTACCGGTGAGGGGAGGGTGCTCACAGGATGATCGTTCCAATTGTGGACCGATGCAAGAGTTTTTTTTGGTTTTTCGAAGACTCTCAAACGCCTCTAAAAGAAGCGATTTTCAAAACTTTTTCTTGTGCGTGTCTTGAAATGTGGTTGAAGCGATGAAAAGCAGTCGGTAACAAAGGAAAAGCTCCGGGAAGATGAGACAGAAACCCGTTATGTTGATTGAAAGGGTCAGCAAAACAGCGTTTCCTCACTCAAATTTTTGAGGAGCCAAAGTTGAGAAATGGATACTCAACTCAACTGTGGCTGGATAGCCTGCTGATCGACCGAGTACCGCTGAATCTGGAATGTCGGGGCCGGTCATGCACATTCTGCGAAATTTGCAGCGTGTGTACTCAAATTCCGAGACCATAGCGACCATCGTCAAACTCGTTGAGGGCGATTTTAATGCCGACACTATGATCGGACGGGCATGGATTACTGCCACATCATGGTGCTCGCCAGCGTCAGACCCAGGTGCAACTTGTGGATGGGACGGCGATTCTCGCTTGTGCGGCGTGTGTTGACCTGAACGTAATAACGGCAGGGATCGCGAAGACTTCAGAAGATTTGTCATAGACGTCGGTGAAGGGCCGCGTGGATCACTGCCGGGAACTGAGGATTCTGGACACCCTTAAGCAACGGGGTGCCGAAAGTCGTGGCGACTTCCGCTACGGCTTAATTCCACGCCATTCGACGTTGGGCCCTCCAGAAGAAGTCGTTCTGCGCAACAGGTAAGCAGAAGTGCGGAGAATATGGCGGCTGTTGAAAAATAAAGTACTGAACATTCTGCTCGCTTCAGGGGAGAAGTTTTTTGCGGCGAAGCTGCAAAAACATTAAAAAAACGTGGAACCGGAATTCCGCACAAGGATCTTGATCCTTTTGGCACACGCGTTGCTTTTAGAGTCATTCGGAGGCAGTCAACGGCGTGGTGGGACCCGTTGGTTGCAATAACTCCGCAGGGGTTTGAAGGAGGGGAAGGTCAGGAAACTCGCCTGTTCCCGCTCACATGGGTGCGTGGCCCGAGCGGGAAGCTCCTGCCGAGAAGCTTGCTTCGGCAGTCTTCACGGTGGAATAAGGGGATGGATTCGTCCATCCCCTTTTCTTATCGCTTCGAGTTTTTAGCGATGCGGGAAATTTGGATACTTTTCTCTGATTGCCCTCATGATCGGGCAACCGTTTGCTGTCGTAGCTCTCAGGTCACTGCGTCGGTCGAATGCTGCTGAGCCGTCATGCGGCCAGGATTTTCTCGCCATCTTCTGCAGTTGCTGCAATTTTTCCAGCATGCGGAGTTCAAACGCGGGATAGCCCTGAATGGGATGCTTTGCCAGGATACGGTTCTGCACTGTTCATCAACACGGATGTTGAGGGATGACTGAAAATGGAACCATTCGCGAAGAAACCTGCGCACGGCGTGCACTTGCACTGGTGGATTGTGGCGGGCGTTGCTGCCGCCTTCTTCGTCTGGAGTTTTGACCTGATTCCCCGAGTTCGTTCAGCGGCGACGGGAACAGTGGCTGCGTCGAAATTGCAAACTCAGCAGTCAAGGAAGGTCAACGCGGGCGGGCCTCCTGTGGAAGGCGACTGGTCTCTCGACGTGCATGAATCGGCAATCGACGAGTCGGAGATTTCTCCATTTGCTTCCGCCGATCCCATGGGATATGCCACCGCTGATGCAAGCGAACAAGATGCGTTGGCTGAGCCAGCTGAGTCAGAGGAAACTTCTGAGGGGCGGGATTCCGGGGCACGAATGAGTGAGCGTGGATTGGCCCGGAAGTCCGGGATCTCGACGACGTCCTTTGAAGCTCCGGGTAAGGCCTCGCCTGCGGATCACAGTCAGCCGCGTGCTGGCCGAGTAATTGCGGCGGAAGTCGCAGCCAGGCTCAGGACGGTGGAAGAATGGCTGCAGGAGGATCAGATTCTTGATGCTCATGCGGAGCTGTCAAAGATCTACTGGAAGCATCCGGAGTTGCGAACGCTGATTCAGTGTCAGATCGATCAGACAGCCGCAATTATCTTTACAACATCCGACCGTCAGTTTGGTCCGCCTCATTTCGTGGAGTACGGTGAAACGCTTGAGGGAATCGCGAAGCAATACGATGTTCCGTGGGAATATCTTGCGATGCTGAACCGCGTGCTGCCGGAAAAATTGCAGGCCGGCCAGGAGCTTAAAGTTGTGCGAGGCCCTTTTGGGGCTGTTGTGGATCTGGCTGATTTTACTCTGACGGTTCATGCTCACGGCTGGTATATCAATCATTATCGCATCGGAACCGGAGCAGATCACAAGACACCGCTCGGTGAATTCGTGGTTCAGGATAAGCTGGAAAATCCAACGTGGTACGATCCGGACGGTGGCATCGTAGAGCCGGATGATCCGGAAAACCCGCTGGGTGAATACTGGCTGGGTCTGGGCAACCACATTGGAATCCACGGCACGAACGATCCCGAGACGATCGGAAAAGCGGCCTCACGAGGCTGCATTCACCTTGGGGACGACGATATCACGGAAGTCTTCAGCCTGTTGAGCACCGGTTCGAAAGTCCTGATTCGGAAATGAGTGCCGCCCCCGGGCCGGGACAGATTCGAGATTTGGCTGGGCTGGGTGCCTTCAATCTCTGTGTGCGGGACGGTTTTCGGGCCGCCGTGACGTCGAAAACGGGAACTCCACGGTGCAAAACATCAAGGGACGGGTTTTTCCTTGCCGATTGGACCGTGCGGACTTACACTCCGCGACTTCGTTTCCCGGCCAGAGGTCGGATTCTGTCACGCCGTTACTTTTTTGGCGGCATTTTGGTTCGGTCCTAAAGCTGATGTACTTGTCATCCGCTGGCCGAAACCCCTGAAGGTTCATAGAGATGAAAAAAGATATTCACCCGGTCTACCGCCCTGTGGTGTTCATGGATACGTCGACAGGAACGCGATTCCTGATGAACTCAACCATGCGGTCCAAAGAAACGACCAAGTGGGACGATGGCACTGAATACCCACTGGTAAAGGTGGAAATCAGCTCTGCTTCTCATCCTTTCTATACTGGCAAGATGAAATTCGTCGACTCCGCAGGTCGAGTCGAGAAGTTCACAAAGAAGTACGGTTGGGGCAAGAAAGAAGAAGCCGCTCAGTAGCGACCACAATTTGACAATCAGACAAGGGCGTGCGCATTCATCTGCGCACGTCCTTTCTTTTTGGACTTCCGCTGAAGTTCATTGTCTTTTGGCTGGTGCTTTCTTCATTTATACCGCAGGCAGATCCCATGTTTCCTGTTCTGGAACGCCAGCTGGCACGTTACGAGGAATTAGAAAAGCAGATGCAGGATCCTGACGTTCTGACGAACGTTTCACGGATGCTGGAGATTCAAAAGGAAATGGGGACGCTGACCCGCATCGCCGCTGCTGTGCGGAAATTTCATGGGCTGGAAGGCGATATTGAAACAGCGAAGATGATGGTCGATGAAGAAACCGACCGCGAATCACGTGAGTACGCGAAGGCCGAGCTGAACCAATTGATTGCACAGCGTGAAGAGCTGGCGGTTGAGCTGGAAGACATGGCAACGGCGGGCGATTCGATCACTCGCGGAGCATGTATCATGGAAGTCCGAGCTGGCACCGGCGGTGATGAAGCCGCTCTGTTTGCCAAGGACCTGTTTGATATGTACATGGCCTACTGCTTGCTTAAGAACTGGAAAACGGAAGTGCTGGAATTCAGCCCGACCGAATTGGGCGGACTGAAGGAAGTTGTGTTTTCCATTACAGGCGACGGCGCCTTTCACGCACTGCAGTTTGAAAGCGGCGGGCACCGAGTGCAGCGAGTTCCCGAGACGGAAACTCAGGGCCGCGTGCATACCAGCGCAGCCACTGTGGCTGTACTTCCGGAAGCGGATGAAGTGGAAATCAACATTCGTCCCGAAGATTTGCAGGTAGACACCATGCGAGCCGGCGGTCCCGGGGGGCAGAAAGTAAATAAGACGGAAAGTGCCGTCCGGCTGACTCACCTGCCGACTGGAATTGTCGTGAAGTGTCAGGACGAAAAGAGTCAGCACAAGAATCGTGCCAAGGCCATGCGAGTCCTGCGAAGTCGAATTCTGGAAGCCCAGACGATGAAGCTGCAGAATGAGCGAGCAGAAGTTCGCAGGACGCTGGTAGGATCAGGAGACCGCAGCGAGCGAATTCGGACCTACAACTTTCCGCAGAATCGCATGACCGACCATCGATGCAATCTGACCATCTATAAGCTGGACCGGATTATGATGGGCGACATGAGTGATCTGATCACCGCACTGCTGGCCTTTGACCGCGACGAGCGGCTTAAAGCGGCTGACGCAGCGATATAAAAATGGGCTCAACCTCCCTGCCCCGTCGAGAAATTGTAACTGAACCGACAACAGGCGGACCTGGTCCGGGGTCGCCTGCGTTGTTGAGCTCGCCGAAGACCCGAAAAACTGGCCGTGTGCAACGCGTGATTCTGCTGGCGAAGCGATGCACCGGGTCCTGATACTTGCCAGAGCGTGTTACGGGAGACCCCGTGTTCTCGTTCTCAGCGTGGCATTTCCAACGCAGCGTCAGGTGTGGTAACGCCGAATTCACGATGGTGAGATCTGAGACGCCCTTCGAACGGAGCGCCGGACATGTTACCATTCCGAAGGCCACGCCTGACGGCACGTTCAAGGTTCCTACCTGAGATCACACCTGCGATGAATGCCCCTGCCAATCAACCCGCATCCGCCTCCGAAGGCTGGACCGTGCAGCGGATTCTGGAATGGACAGCGTCCTTTTTGAAACAGAAGGGAGTGGAATCTCCGCGACTGGAAGCCGAGTTGCTCTTGGCTCACGCCCGCAAGTGTCCTCGGATTCGGCTCTACACGGATTTTAATGAGCTGCTCACGGACAACGAACGAACCGTGATGCGGGAACTTGTGCAGCGTCGGGCAAAGCGCGAGCCTCTGGCTTATATTGTGGGGACTCGTGAATTTTACGGTCGAAGTTTTGATGTGGCAGCGGGCGTCCTGATCCCGCGCCCTGAGACAGAGACTTTGGTGGATATTTGTCTTGAGCGGATTCCCAAAGAGTCGCCTCGGGAGATTCTGGAAGTCGGATTTGGTTCCGGCTGCATTTCGATCACGATTGCGAAGCAGCGTCCTTTGTGTTCCGTTATTGCGACAGATATCTCCAGTGCTGCGATGGAGATTGCATCACGAAATGTCGAGAAGCACGGGCTCGCTGGAAAAGTGACGCTTTTGGCCGGCGATACTTTGCAGCCACTGAAGGATCACGGTCGGCAGTTTGACGGACTGGTCAGTAATCCGCCCTACATTCGTGACGACGAAAGTGCCGGACTGGAACCGGAAGTCGCGGTGCATGAACCACGTGAAGCTCTGTTCGCTGGAGCCGATGGGCTGGATGTGGTTCGAAAGATTGTCGCTCAGGCGGCCGCGATTCTGAAACCTGGCGCGTTTGTTGCTCTTGAACTGGACCCGGCGCAGTGTGGAATGGTGGTCTCAATGCTGCAGGCCGCGGGATTCGAGACAGTATCGGTCCGCCGCGATTTGAGTGGTAATGATCGCGTGGTCGAAGCAACTTTGGGCCCAGCGTAGACGGATGTGAAGCAGAGACATCTTCACACGCATTGATGATTCAAAGTAACGTTAATCGATCGGGCGACGGAAGGAATCCACTATGGACATGTTCTGCATCGAAGGAGGCCATACGCTCCGCGGATCGGTTCGTGTCGAGGGCAGTAAAAATGCGTCACTGCCAATCCTCGCCGCCACACTGGCCATTGAAGGAATGGTTCACCTGCAGCAGGTTCCACAACTGCAGGACGTGTCCACAATGAATCGGCTGCTGCAGCTGATGGGAGCGTCGATTGAGTGGCAGGCGGATGGGGCTCTTACAGTGGATACAGGTCTCGTCCACACAACGCTGGCGCCCTATGAAATGGTGCGACAGATGCGAGCCAGCGTTTGTGTTTTGGGACCTTTGCTGGCTCGATTTGGGAAAGCGACCGTCTCGCTGCCAGGTGGCTGCAATATTGGACACCGGCCGATTGATGTGCACCTGCGCGGACTGGCAGCGCTTGGAGCCGACATTCGCCTGGACGGCGGTTATGTTGTTGCGGAAGCCGATCATTTGCTCGGAGCTGAGATTGACCTGATGGGACTGAATGGACCCACGGTGACAGGCACATGCAATGTTCTTGTGGCTGCAACACGTGCCATTGGGAAGACGGTAATTCGAAATGCTGCGCGAGAACCAGAGGTTGAAGATCTGGGCACATTTCTATCCCGGTGTGGAGCGCAAATTGACGGACTGGGAACATCCACGATTGAAGTCACGGGCGTCGATGGATTGAGTGCGATGCCTCACTGTGTGATTGCCGATCGGATCGAGGCCGCGACGCTGGCCACGGCAGCTGCGATCACTGGCGGGGATATTGTCATTGAAAATGCGCCCACGAAACATATGGAAGCGGTGCTCGCAATACTCAGCCGGATTGGTGTGCAGCTGGAAATTACTGACAATAGTTTGCGAGTTGTTGGCGGTGGAACCTATCGGCCGGTGGAATTTCATACGCAGCCCTATCCGGGATTGCCGACGGACACGCAGGCTCAGCTGATGGCGTTGTTAACGCTGGTTCCGGGGCAGAGCTGCATCACAGACCATGTGTTTCCTGAACGGTTCATGCATGCGGCTGAGCTTGTTCGCATGGGCGCTGATATTACGGTGCTGGGTAACACGGCAATTGTCCGGGGCGTGCCGCAGTTGTCGGCAGCGCTTGTGATGGCGTCGGATCTGCGAGCCAGTGCGGCTCTTGTGCTGGCGGCGTTGGCGGCGAAGGGAACTTCAGGAATTCGTCGCGTGTATCATTTGAGTCGCGGGTATCGCGCGTTTGAAGAAAAGCTGAACGCACTGGGGGCCAGAATTCGACGAGTGGATGATGGTGGCGAAGTCAGAAAGGTACCGGCATCTCATGTGGTGTGGCGCTCGTTGGCTGATGCAGGACGACGAGACGAGTTTGAAGATGACTGGGATTCTCGTCGTTAATGCGTATGGAACTGGGATAAAAAGTGGCCGGTTTTATTTCATTCCAAAAAGGTATGGGCCATGCAAACGGATGCACGACGCGTGATGTAACACTTTCATGCAGGCAAGGGCCTTTGGTAGAAATGATTGAAATGACAGACCGTCCATCCGCATCATCGCCTGTTGAAAAAGAGTTCGGGGTCCCCATTCCGGGACTGATCCTGCCGACTGAGCAGTGGGCAAAGACGGCCCTGAAGAAAGTGCCTGAAGGGCTGCTGGACTGGCCGCAGTTGTTTGGACGCAATGCTCCCGTTGTGATCGATGTTGGCTGTGGTAACGGCCGGTCGATGCTCACCAGCGCAGTCGCTCGTCCGGAAGTTGATCATCTGGGCGTCGATATTTTGCCGGTCGTGATTCGATACGCCACACGGCGTGGAAATCAACGTGGGCTCGGGAATACTCGCTGGGCTGTGATCGGCGGAAGGGAACTGTTATTGAACCATGCGGCGCCAGGAAGTGTGGCGGAGATCCACTGCTATCATCCCCAACCGTACTATCGCCAGGATCAAGCGTCGCTGCGACTGATCACACCGGAGTTCCTCTTGCTTGTGCATCGTGCGCTGACACCCGGCGGTCGGCTGGTGTTGCAAACAGATCACCCCGGGTACTGGAAGTATATGCTCAGTGTTGTGTCGCTGTTCTTTGACTTTTCCGAACGCCTGATGCCGTGGCCAAATGCTGTAAAAGGAATCACGCGTCGAGAAATTATTGCCCGCCGTCAGGGGCTGCCGATTTTTCGAGGCGATGGAACAGCACGCACTGATCTGGTGGCAGACGATGCAATGAAGCTTGCAGAATCACTCCCGCTGCCGACATTCAATGCGGATCGTCGGCTGCAGGCCCTCGATAAGCTGGAGCAAGAAATTCAGCCCACCGGCTCCGGAAGTTCTTCGCCTGGACGCGGCAATTCCTCCAGAAGCCGACGCAAACCGGATCGCAGGCGTTAACGACTTCGAGTTTTGTACTGATGCTTGTCCCCGTCCGCACCAATCTGCACGGCGTAAGTTTTTCCATCCGCCGCAACGGTTGCCTTCACCCATTCGCCTTTGCAATCCGCCGTCGATGCGGCGTTTGCAATGAATCCAGCTGGGGCCTGAAGTGCTGGGTCGAGGTCAACGTTCAGATGAAGCTGAAACCAGTCCTGCAGCGAATTGACTTCTCGCAGTGTCTTCATCGTTTGCTCGGCCCCGCCTTTTTTTGGACCGTTACACATCACGGCCACGACAGGATCAATCGCCAGTACCAACGCCGGATTGTTGCTCACCGGAAGGCCATGATGAGTCACCATAAACAGGTCGACTTTACCGGCCGGGTTCCGAGGCGTCACAAGTTTGGCCTCGGTATTCCAGGTCAGGTCACCGCAGGTCAGAAAGCGAAAATCGCCGAAGCTGAACAGAAGGCTCAGGCTGGCCGAATTGTCGCTCGGGTCTTCTGGCTGTGGCTCATGGCGATCGACAAACGGATTGGCATCACCTTCTTCTGTCACCACATCGCGACCTGATGTCAGAACTCGCACCGTCAGCGGCGTTGCACCCGATTTCAGGGGCAGAGAATCTCCGGCCTTGAGCGGCTTTGAGACGTTCTGCGAGGCGGCGCGATAGGCGGCGATGCGTTCCGGATAGTTGGGGTCTTCTGCCAGTTCGTCGGGAATGCCTCGATCCCAGAACGTCCCGATTCCGAACTTTGCTGCCAGAGCCGCATGATTTCCAAAATGATCCAGATGCCAGTGAGACACAATGGCATGATCAATTCGCTTCAGGCCGGCGATGTCTTTTGCAACGTGAATGATGCGGTCCAGATCGCGACCGTGATTGTCCGGATAGCCGGAGTCGATCAGGACGGATTCGCCCATGGGAGTCACAATCAGGGTCGCCGCGCCGCCTTCCACATCGATAAAGAAAATCTGGAAGGCGTCTTCATTGGCTCGCAGGGGAGCACAAACAACAGCCACGGCTGCAAGGGCCGACAGGAAAAATGTTCGCATCGTTTCGTGCCTCATGGGGAGACGATTGGTCAGGAAAAATCACAGATGCAGATTTGACTCCGCCAGCGAGCCGATTGCAATCGGCTGCTGCACTGCCATCCCGCCCAGTTGGTTTGTTTTCATCCTGAGAACCCACCTCTGCCTCTCGCTGGCCAGACGCAGAGTGCCACATGTGTACTATTGGCGTAGGCCAAGTGGCGGCTAAAGCGTGGACCGAAGGTGGGGCAAGCCTGACCGTCTTTGACTACCTCGCTCTGGCACCTGTGGCTGGAAAAATTGGTGGCTTGATGAATCGGATGTGCTTTGTAGCAGGGACTCCCGTGGCGGTCGGTTTTGCATCTGAAGTCGATCTGCTTGCTGCTGTACCGGTGGCTGAATTCGAAACGACGGAGGAGGCATCAGCGAGTTGGAATGGGCTGTGGCTGGCTGCTGCGGGAGCTGTTCTGGCGGCACAGCAGATTGCCATGCAACGGAAACGACGCCAGCAAGGACATACGGGACAATTCGCCGTAGCGTCGGCCGTTCCGCAATCTGCTTCGCTGGATGAGTCGGCTCTGCTGACCTGGTGGTCGAATGCAGACGAACCAGCAGCGATGTTGATGACTGCCAGTTAAATAATCGGGTTCTTGTAACGACGTTGCTTCTGCTGCGTCCGCAAAAACTCCAGTCTTCAATGTCCGACTCACTTTTCAAAGATCCATTCATTCCGGAGAATTCTGATATGAACTCAAACTCTTCAAGTCTTAATCTCACTCAAGAACGCCTTCAGCGTAGCTGTATGCTGATCCTTCCCGTCGTTGTTGCGGCCGCCTGCCTGTGGATGGCAAAGCCGCAGGAACTCACAACATCCACCGTTCGCAATCCCACCACTGTCGTCTCTCAGTCCAGATCAATTGAGCAGGGTAACGGTTCTGTAAAGTTCGCTGCCGATGCGATGCTGACGAGTCTGCCGGTTTCGTCACCAAAGCTGATCACTCGCCCGATTGAAGACATCACGCCCGGGCATGCGAGTGCTGGCCAGCAACCCGGAACTCCGGGAGACGCTGCCTGATTCGGATGTGACAACTGAAGATTGGCGGCTGGTGTCGCTGACGATGACGAAAGAGAACGGCGGTACGCTGAATGTGCAACTGCTCCGACCATTGGAGTGGTTCCTGACGGAAACCGTTGTTCTGCTCGGCACAAGCGAGGATCCTCAGTCACTGTATCAATCGCCCGTTCACGTCACCGCAGCGAAAGACACGACCGACTACAAGCTGCAGCAGCTTCTGCTGGGTCAGCGGATTTATTTGGACCTGCCGGAGCTGGGTGCTCAGGGCCTGGCTGTTCGATCAAAAGGCCAAAGAGACACGGTTGATCGTTCGCAAAATCGAGCAGTTGTAGTCAGAATGACGGAACGCTCGTAAGCCGGTTCTTCTTTCCGCCCGGGTTCTGGCATTCGGGTTTGCCGTCCAGTGACACCAGCACCTTGATTTGGAGCATGCAACGATGGCGATTGAGGTCAGCTGCCGCAAGTGCGGCAAGGAGTACCGCGTCCGTGAGGAGCGGGCCGGGACAAAGATTCGCTGCAAGGAATGTCAGGCTTCGATTTCAGTGCCTCTGATGGAGACTGAGGAGGAGTGGGACGAAACGCCGATGCCTCCGGCCATGGGTGGGCGCGCGAAAGCAGACAGGAAAACAAACGACGGCCGAAAGAAGTCTGGTGGTGGCAGCTCCCTGTGGATCTGGGTTGGAGTTGGTGCGGGGGTGGTCGTGCTTGTCGGGCTGATTGTGGGCCTGCTGAGGTTTTTACCAGGCACCGCAAGTCAACTGGCCGATGGGACTTCTACCCCGGCAGGTTCCAGTTGGGTGAAGTTCACTCTGCCGGATGGTTCGGCCAGTGCGTTGTTCCCTGGGCCTGTGAAATCGGAGATGTTGCCCAACGGTGTTATGACTCACAAGGCTGTGGTCAATGAAACCGGATTTGCGCTGAGTGACAAGAGTCCGGCGGAAATGACGGACGATTTCCTGGAACGGAATGCGGAGTCACCGAATCCGTTTGCAACAGCTGAGATGGAAAGCACGCGGTCGCTGGAGACGATCAATGGAAATCGTTGTCTGCGTACGACGATGTCGAAGAATGGCAAAGTCACCAGCGTGAGCGTCACCTATTTGCATAACCGGCGACTTTATCTCGCGGTGATCGTCAGTGCCGGCCAGACGCCGCTCAATGAGGCGGACGTCGAGTCTTTCCTGAAATCTGTGACTTTCCATTAAGGTCATGCGCACGCGGCAATTTCCGAGTGACGGAGCTGGAAAACGCAGGCGTTTCAAAGCGGCAATTCATCACTCAGAGAGTGATGGCTACTTTTGTCGCACGTGTCAGCGGACGGCACACGGAGTGTGCCTGCTACTTTTTTGAACTGTATTGCTGTTAAAAAATTTCCGCTCAATCCTCGGTGCATCAGGGCGTACAATTTTTCTGTAGGCTGAAATTGAAACCGGACATTGAATTACATGGAGGCTTCAATGCGACAGAGAGGCGTGAAGGCGGCGACGCAGGAGTTTTTTAACCGGCATCATGTGACTGTCGCACAGGATCTCGTGGGCCGGTCTCTGGTCTGGGATCAGGTCGGCGGAATGATTGTGGAGACGGAAGCGTACGGAGCGATCGATGATCCTGCGTGTCACACAGCCTCCAGATCTTCGGCTCGTGCCTTCTTTGAATTGAATCCGCCCGGAACCGTCTACGTCTATATCAACTACGGTCTGCACTGGCTGCTGAACGTGCTGGCGGCCGACGGGATTGTGCTCATCCGGGCGATTCAGCCCATGCTGGGAATCGAAGCGATGTCCGTTCGTCGGAAGCAGACCAAAGAGACATCGCTCTGCTCCGGACCGGGAAAACTGGGACAGGCTCTTGCCCTGTCGATCGCCGATCATGGCACCTCGCTGCTGACGCCCGATCGCCATGTTCTGCCTCGATCTCCAGAGTTTGATGCGGACAGTATTGTGGCGGATACTCGAGTTGGTCTGAGCAAGGCTTATGATATCCCGTGGCGTTTTCTGCTGCCCGAGAATCCTCATATCAGCGTTGCCGTGGGTAAGGCTGTGCCAAGGCAGATTAAGCGTCGCGGGTCGAGCGATGAGGATTCAATTGGCGCAGAGGGCACGGAGTTTTGAGCGTGATGCGGCGGTTCCCGGTGGAGCCTCCTCTTCGAGTCGGGTTAAACGGTTCAGTCAGCCATTGGGAGCAAATGCCGTGGTCTCCGGTTTACAGGCCGTTGTCCGCCATCCATCTTACAACGGCATCCGCTGTAGCTTTGTTGGTCGCCAGCGGCACGTTGTGTACGTCACAGACTCGCAGCAGTGCGGACACGTCGGGTTCGTGAGGCTGGGCGGTGAGCGGGTCGCGAAAGAAATGAGCCTGGAAAAACGGCAGTCGGGCTTTGACGAATTCCAACATGTCGTTTTTCAGGGCATCATGAGCAATCATCAGAGTCTTTCTTTGTCATGTTACGACGACGCATTTGCAGACCGCGAGCATGGGGGAAGGCTGCGTCCGGAGCGACGCGTTGGACGATTTTTCCAGAGTGGCGCAGGCCGGGCCTTGTGACGAAGATCTGCTGCACGTTGTAACCAATGGGTTCTACAGTGTGATGCTGAGCTAAACAAATCGCAGCGGATCGCAGTGAACGATCTCGCCTCCACAGCAAGCCAGTTTCCGCATCATCGCCAGTCCCCGGCCTCGTCGCGTTGCCAAATGGCTGCGGCGAAGTCAGACTGCGGGCAATTGTGTCCCGAACAGGAATTCCTGCCACCCTTTGCCCACCTTAAAAGGACAACGTGCAGATGTCCGTCGCCCGTGTGTTTTCATCGTCTGTCATTCGCCTGTCTGGCAAGTTCGCAGCTTGCCTGCTGACGGCGATCGTCTTGTTGACGCAGCCGGCACTCACCGCTGCGGCCGACGATTTCCCGAAAGCCTTCAACACCGACCCGCCGGACTCACATCCACCAGCTCCCGACGAAATGGTCAAGTTGATAGACGTCCCGCCGGGATTCAATGTCACGTTGTTTGCCGGCGAACCCGATGTGCAGCAGCCGATCTGCATGGACTTCGACGACAAAGGCCGTTTGTGGGTTGCGGAATGCTACAGCTACAGTGGTGGTCCGTATGAAACAAAGCTTCGAGACCGAGTCGTGATTCTGGAAGATACCGACGGTGACGGAAAGCACGACTCACGAAAAGTCTTCTGGGACAAGGGCTTCATGCTGACCAGCCTGACCTGGGGCTTCGGTGGTTTGTGGATTCTGCATGATGGAACGCTGTCCTTTATCGCCGACAAAAACGGAGACGACATTCCGGACGGCGAACCAGTCGTAATGCTGGACGGCTGGAGCAAGGACTGCGGTCACAACTTCGTGAGCGGCCTGATCTGGGGCCCGGACGGTTGGCTCTATGGTCGACACGGTATTGTCGATACCTCTTATCCCGGCGTGCCCGGTACACCTCGCGAAGAGCGGCCGTTCATGAACTGCGGCGTCTGGCGTTTTCATCCGACAAAGCATCTGATCGAAGTGGTCTGCAACGGCACAACAAATCCGTGGGGCCTGGACTACAACGAAGCCGGTCAGTTCTTTATGACCAACAACGTGCAGGGACATCTCTGGCACGTTATTCCAGGTGCTCATTATCAGCGGATGTATGGCCAGGATTTCAATCCGCATGCCTACGAACTGATGGACATGACCGCCGATCATTATCACTGGGACACAAAAACCAAATGGAATGAGAGCCGTGACGGAGTCGCCAACGATCTGGGTGGCGGGCATTCTCACGTTGGCGGTCTGATTTATCAGGGCGAGAACTTCCCGCAGGAATACCGTGGTAAGATCTTCATGTGCAACACGCACGGGCGCCGCATGAATATCAATCGACTTGATTTGCAAGGCAGCGGCTACGTGGGCAAACGCGAGCCGGATTTTATGATCGTGAAAAATCCCTGGTTCCGCGGGATTGATATCAAAATGGGACCGGAAGGAGCTGTCTATGTCTCCGACTGGTCGGACAACGGCGAATGCCATGACCATGACGGTGTACACCGCACAAGCGGACGAATCTATCGGATTGCCTATGGGACCCCAAAGCTGACTTCGGAACAGTCGGCCGCTCTGAAAGGTTCCAACAAGCTCGCATTCCTGAACAATGACTGGATCAACAAAGGTGACTGGTTCGGACGGCACTCTCGGCGGATTCGTCAGGAATTGATTGCCAGTGGTGACCTTTCGATGCGGGCTCTGGCGCCGATGACCAGTTATGAAACCGTCAGCCAGTTGCTCTATACGGAAGCGTTTGGCGGTAACAATGCGGCTCAGCTGGCTGGCGCACTCAAGTCAGCCGATCCGCTTGTGGTTGCTCAGGCCATTCAGCTGGTCGCCGGTGACAAGGGACGACTGAAGGCTCATTTTGCTGCGGTGCAGGAACTCGCAAAGAAACCGCAGCCGGCAAACATACTGCTGTCCCTGGTCTCGGTTCTACAGAAGCTGGATGCCACTGATCGCTGGGCTTTGACTGCCGCGACACTCAGCTGTGACGAAAATGGAAAAACCATTGCGGCGGAAAATCAGCTGACTCTGATGACCTGGTACGGAATTGAACCGGTGGTTGGGAATCAGGGGGCTCTGCAGCTGCTCGAATCAAATCCTAAGCTTCAACAGTTTGCTGTTCGTCGACTGGCTCATGAGATTTCGAATCATCCGGAAGTTGTCGAAGCGACGCTGAAATTTATCAGTGAAAAAGCAGCCAGCAAAAATCAGAACGCCGAAGGCTCAGCGGCCTTGTTGCTGACATCATTCAAGTCAGGCCTTGCCGGGCGTGCGAAAGTCGATCCGCCAGAACATTGGTCGGAAATTGAAAAACAGCTCCGCAGTTCAAAGAATAAGGATGTGATTCTCGCTGCCGATTCACTCGCGGTGATGTTTGGCGATGGAGCGGCCATTGCAGACCTGCGAAAGCTTGCCGGTGATGCCGGCATGGATCCAGTTTCTCGTGATCAGGCGATTCTGGCACTGGCTCAGGCAAAGGATACGGAATCTCTGCCGATGTTTTTCAACTTGCTAGGCGATCGTGCCGTCTATCATACGGTGATTCGATCACTGGCCAGCTTTGATCATCCGGATACAGCCAATCAGCTGCTCGCGCGAATGGCTGGTTTCAAGGATGGAAATCGGGGGCTCGCGATCGACACGATGGCCAGCCGGGAGATTTATGCAAACGACCTGATTCTCGCGATCGAAGAAGGCCGGATCGACGCGCGAGAACTGACGGCCGCTCAGGTGCGGCAGATGGCTGCCTTCGGCAACGACCATATTAGGATGGTGCTGGAATCAAAGTGGGGCGTGATTCAGGAGACCCCGGAAGCACGCATCGCTGCCATCGAAAAATGGCAGAAGGAACTGACTCCTGAAACGCTGGTGAAGGCGGATCTGGAAAACGGGGCGGCTCTATTCAAGAAATCGTGTGCAAACTGTCACAAGCTTTACGGTGAAGGCAAAGCTATCGCGCCCGATCTGACGGGCGCAAATCGCAGCAATCTTGAGTACCTGCTGATGAACATTGTGGACCCCAGTTCCATCGTGCCTAAGCAGTTCACGACGTCTGTGATTGCTCTGAATGACGGCCGCGTTATCACGGGCGTGGTTGTGTCCGAAACGAATGAAACGCTCGTGATCCAGACGGACAAGGAGCAATTGTTTGTGTCAAAAGGTGATGTTGAGGAATCTCGCAACACTGGCAAGTCGCTGATGCCTGATGGAATGCTGGATTCGCTGACCGTTGAACAGGTTCGAGACTTGTTCGGCTTCATGATGCCGCGAAAATAGACGTAACGTCGCCCGACCTGTCTCAGGTCGGGTTGGGGCTCACAGGAAGGCTGAGACTCATGTGGTTGGTTTTTCAGCAAGAGAAGAAACACACCATACAAGCTCGAAGCGCCAGCGAGTGGACCATGTTTGCTGCAGCCCACTCGCTGGCGCTTCGAGCTTGTAATTTAGAGCCTCGTCGCGAAGGATCGCCGCGTGAAAAAGTCTGGAAGGAAGCGTAACGCTTCACACAAGACTGATCTGAGGACAGATCAGCCTACGGAAACTGAGGTACCCTATGAGCGATTCACGCAACACGTCGTTTGAAGCCAGGATTCTGTCGATCGTCAACGCGATTGACTACGCACCGATGACCACGTCGATTCTGGCGAAATCGATGCAGATCACGAAACCGCAGTTCCATGATTTTAAAGATGCACTTGCGACGCTTATTGAAAGCGGTCGCATTCGTCAGGACAAAAAGGGTCGGCTGCGTGCGAGAGGCGATGCGGGGCTGATTGCTGGGGTCCTGCGAAAGATCAGCAGCGGTGCGGCCTTCGTGATCCCCTCAAAAAAAGATCCCAACGAACGTGAAGCCGACATTTACATCGCCGCCCGAGATGTGCGAGACGCTCAGACCGGCGACGACGTTCTTGTGCGACTCACCGCAAAACGTCGGACCAGCGGACAGCGCTGCGGCACGATTGAAAAGGTGATCGAACGGGCCACGAGTGTCTTTGTCGGTACTTATCTGGAATCCGGTGGCCAGGGTTTTGTACAGATCGATGGAACGGCATTCCCATCGCCGATCCACGTGGGTGATCCCGGTGCCAAAGGAGCCTCACCCGACGACAAAGTTGTGATTGAGATGTTGCGATTTCCCACGGCCAGTCGTCATGGGGAAGCGGTACTCACTGAGGTCCTCGGAAAGCGCGGCGATCCTGGCGTCGACACGATGACAGTGGTCCACAGTCTCGGGGTACCGAATGAGTTTCCTGAAGCCGTTCTTGATGATGCTCGTCGGCAGGCTGAAGCCTTCAAGGAAGACAACCTTGCCGGACGTATGGACCTCACTGCCGAAACCATTATCACAATCGACCCGGCCACAGCTCGCGACTTTGATGATGCTATCTCGCTGACAAAGTCGGACGATGGTCACTGGCATCTGGGAGTCCACATTGCGGATGTCGCACACTTTGTGCAGGCCGGAAGTCCGCTCGATCTGGAAGCTCGTAAACGCGGCACCAGTGTTTATCTGCCCCGTCATGTCATCCCCATGCTTCCCGAACTGATCAGCAACGGTCTTGCCAGCCTTCAGCAGGGACAGGTGCGTTACACGAAATCCGCTTTCATTGAATTCGATGCCACCGGCAGCGTGGTCGGCTACGATGTCGCAAACTCGGCCATCAAAGTTGTGCGTCGTTTCGCGTATGAAGACGTGATGCCCATCATTCAGAACCCGCGAGAGCAGGTGCCGGGCGTAACGGCACCGATCCGGCAGCTTCTGGACAATATGTTTGAACTGGCAATGATGCTCAGACGCCGTCGATTTGCCAACGGCGCGCTGACCATGGGAATTCCGGAAGTCGAAATCGATTTCGATAAGGACGGAACTGTCATCGGCGCTCATGAACGGCATCACGATGAAAGCCATGAGATCATTGAAGAGTTCATGCTGGCCGCCAACATTGCGGTCGCCAGACTTTTGGAGAGCAAACATCTGCCGTTTCTGCGTCGAGTTCACGGCGATCCAGACGAACTGAAGATGCGGAACTTTGAACAGTTCTGCCAGGGGCTGGGCATCACGGTGCGAAAGTCGCAAAGTCGTGCCGAGCTGCAGGAAATCATCAAGTCGGTTGAAGGAAAGCCGGAATCGCGAGCGGTGAATTTTGCATTGCTGCGCAGTATGAAGCAGGCGGAATATTCGCCGGATGATCAGGGACATTATGCTCTGGCTGAAGAAGATTATTGTCACTTCACAAGTCCGATTCGCCGCTATCCGGACCTGACAGTTCACCGTCTGATTGGTCAGCTGGCCGCAAAGAAATCCGCCACGGCTCAGCCCATCGAAGAACTGATGGAACTGGGCAAACATTGTTCCATCACCGAACGGCGAGCGGAAAAGGCGGAGCGTGAGCTGATTCGTATCAAGATGCTGCGATACATGTCAGAACGCATCGGTCAGGAAATGGATTCGATCATCACGGGAGTTGAAAGCTTCGGGATGTTCTGTCAGGGAGTCGAGATCCCGGCCGAAGGGATGATTCACCTGAGTGCGCTGGCGGATGATTTCTACGTCTTCGATCAGGCAACTCGGCGACTGATCGGAAGTCGTGCGAAGCGTGAGTTCCGGCTGGGTGATCCACTGCGAGTTGTCGTGGCGGCAGTCGATATCGATCGACGGATGCTGGATCTGCGGCCTGTCGCTGGTACCGGTAACCCGCCGCGACGAAGATCGGAAGGCCCGAGTCGACCGTCAGGGGAACAGTTCACGGGCCGCGGCAATTCGCGTTCGTTTCCAGAGCCTGGTCGCAGTTCCGAAAAAGGACGGCCACCCAAGAAGGGCAAATCCAGCAAGGGCGGGAACGGCAAAGGGAAGCCGAAGAAGGGGAAGAAGGGCCGTAGGAAATAGAACGCTGCGACACGGCTGTTGGCTCGGAATGATTCCTAAACGGCTCACGCTCGTTCAATCGATGTCTGCGTTATGTTTTTTAAGGTTGCTACATGCTGGGCGTTGCTGGAATCGTGCTGTCGCTGCTGCTTTTGATTTATCTGGCTTATCGCGATGTCAGTGTGCTCATCCTGGCCCCGGTCTGTGCAATGCTGGCCGTTGTGCTGGACGGGAATCTGCCGGTACTGGCCAGTTACACTCAGATTTTTATGGGCAGCGTCGGTCAGTTTGTGAAGGACTATTTCCCGCTGTTTCTCCTTGGCGCACTTTTTGGCAAACTGATGGAAGACTCCGGCAGCGCGGCGAAGATCGCGGATGTCATTGTGCGTGCGGTCGGAGTTCAGCGGACAGTTCTGGCCATTGTGCTGAGCTGTGCCATTCTGACCTATGGTGGCGTATCGCTGTTTGTTGTGGTCTTTGCGGTCTTTCCTCTGTCGCGATCTCTTTTTCGTGATGCTGATATTCCTCGTCGCCTGATTCCGGCCACCATCGCCCTGGGCTCGTTCACATTCACGATGACGGCGCTGCCGGGCACGATGCAGATTCAGAATCAGATTCCGATGCAGTTCTTTCGCACGACCGCATTTGCGGCGCCCGGTCTGGGATGTATCGGCGGAGCGGTCATGTTTGTACTGGGAATGCTGTGGCTGAATTCCCGCGTCGCTCAGGCTAAGAAAGCAGGCGAAGGATTTGGCGTTGTTGTTTCAGCAGACGAATCTGCGTCTTCAATGGCTGCGAACGATAAGTCTGAACTCCCGTCGGCATGGTCAGCCTTCGCACCGATTCTGTGCGTCATCGGGCTCAACTTTCTGTTTTCTCAGCTGATCGTCCCCAAATGGGAAGCCAGCTATCTGGCCGATGAACAGTTTGGAAAGACGGAACTCAGCAAAGTCGTGGGTCAGTGGTCCACGATTTTGTCTTTAGTGATCACGCTGCTCATCACGGCGGCCCTGCATTTTCGCTCGACTGAAAAAATCAGGGCGACGTTGTCGGCCGGCGCGAAATCCTCACTAATGCCGGTCTTCAACACGGCCTGTGAGTTCGGATACGGGAACACGATCAAGTCGCTGGCCGGGTTTACCGTCGTGCAGAACTTTGTGACGGGAATTGCACCGGGGAATCCGCTGATCTCCGAGGCAATCGCCGTCAATGCCCTCGCGGCAATTACAGGATCGGCATCCGGTGGGCTCAGCATCGCTCTGCGAACGCTGGGAGAAACGTATTATGAACGAGCGGTCTCGGCTGGAATTGATCCTCAGATCCTGCACCGAGTCGCCTCGATGTCATGCGGTTGCCTGGACAGCCTGCCGCATAACGGTGCGTTGATTACCCTGCTGCTCATTTGTGGAGTAACGCATCGGCAAAGTTATCGCGATGTGGGCGTTGTCACCATCATCTGCCCGCTAACCGCCACTGCGGTTGTTGTGGCTCTGGGAACGCTCTTCGGTTCATTCTGAGCCGCAGAATGAACGTTTTCCGCTGCTGACGTGGAATATCAGTTTCCACAGCTGATGTTAAACTTGGCAACTCGATTCGGTTTTGTAACTTTTTGTTCTGACTGACCTATGTACGCTGAAATTATTGCCATCGGATCTGAACTCACCTGCGGATCAAAGCTTGACACGAACAGTCAGTGGCTCAGCCGCGAGCTGGAATCTCTCGGCTGGACGGTCAGTCGGCACACGACTCTGGGCGACGACATGGACGCCATTGTGGCGGAGTTTCGTGCGGCTTCGAATCGTGCTCAGGTGGTGCTGATCACCGGCGGTCTTGGGCCGACACTGGATGATATTACTCGAGATGCACTGGGCATTGCCTTTGAGCAATCGCTGATCCGTGATGAAGAATCGTTGCGGCAAATTCAGGCTCTGTTCCTTGCTCGGGGCAGAGTCATGCCCGAACGCAATTTTCGACAGGCGGATCGGCCGGAAAAATCTGACGCGCTGCCCAACAGTTGCGGAACCGCGCCGGGGATTCTCATGACTGTGGAATCGCAGACAAGGAAATGTCTGTTCGCGGCGATGCCAGGCGTACCTGCAGAGATGCGGCCGATGTATGAACATCAGGTGCGTCCTCATTTGCTCGACAGCGGCATGATCCTGTGCCGTCGCGTGATTCGGACGTTCGGCTATGGCGAATCTGAAGCGGAACGTCTGCTTGGTGATCTGACGGCTCGAGGATGTAATCCTGAAGTTGGAATCACCGCCAGTGAAGCGGTGATTTCCCTGTGGGTCACATCACGGGCGCCATCGGTGGAGAATGCCGAGCAGATGTGCGAAAGCACAATGAAGCTCATTCGGGAGCGGCTGGGAGAATCCGTTTATGCGGAAGGTCATGCCGAACTGCATGAAGTTGTCGCCGAATTACTGATCGCTCGAAATCAAAAAATTGCCTTGCTTGAAGGTTCCACAACGGGCGGCCTGCTGTCGCTTTGGATGACGGAGACGAAAAGGCTGTGCTCTGTTGTCAAACATGCACAAGTCATTACCGGAGACTGGGACGGACAGTCGAGTTCTTCATTATCCTCCGTTCCGTCCGATCTGTCTGAATCTGCCGACCCTGGTCACTGGGCTCGCGTGGCAGAATCCCTGGCCGCCGAGATTTTTGCAAGCCAGAGCGTGGATTACGTTTTGCTGGCATCACCGCACGGAGATCATCTTTCCGAATCGGGTGTCACGGTCCGCCGTGGTCAGGTTGCCGTCGCAGCTCCTGGCTCATTTCACGTTTTTGATGCCAGCATGTCGGGCAACCTTGCGATCTTTCGACAGCGGGCCGCTCGCACCGCTTTAAACCGACTACGCTTGCTGATCATGTCCGAAGGTTGAGTCCCTGCCACTGAGCTTGCATGCGAACCGAACATAGCGGAAGCCGCCAGGGCGTTGTGATCTTGTCGCCACTCAGCAATCCTGCGGCTCAAAAGATGAGCGAAGCGTCATCAGTTTGCTGCATTCCTGATGCAATACACATGGCTGCCGACTCGAATCAGCAGGCTGCCCGTCACAGCGGCGATTCCATATTGAGTGGGTCCGGAAAACATCGCCGACGCTTGCTTTCGTTCGGTGCTTGTTTCATCAGCCTTCGGAGCACCATTGTCTGTCGGAGGAATCTCAGCAGGCCAGAGTTCGTTCAATGCCAGTTCTTTGAATTCCGGACCGGCAGCAAGAACAGTTGTCACGCCATCCTTGCCGAAGAAATAGATGCGGTCACCGAGTGGCAGCGGCGTCGCCCAGCAGGATTGCTTCGTTCGCTGAGCGTACTTCTGTTCGCCGGTCGTCATATCGATGCAGTAAACCACACCGACGCGATTGACCCAGTACGCAAAACCCTGATGGACGAATGGTGAAGCCCATGACGGAGTCGCTTCGGCCGCCGTCCAGATCTTTTCGACCTTCCAGTTGTCACCATCGCGCGAAACTTTCACGAGGGCGTTCGACTTCTTCGCGCCTTCTGAATTTTCTCCCAAGCGGCCCGGTGAGGCTGCGATAAAGAACTGATTCGGTCCGGCTGGCAAAGGCGTTGTGCCCGTATTGCCGCCAACGTCGGCGAATGTCCACAGGAGCTTTCCGCTGGCGGGATCATAGCCATCGACGCTTCCCGCCGAGCTGACAATAACCTGAGGCTGGCCTTCAATAGTCAGGAGTGCCGGGCTGCTCCAGCTGTTGCGACTTGTTCGATCCGACTTCCAGAGGATATTGCCATCAGCCTTGTTGAAGGCGACGAGATACGACGGGCCTTCGTCGTCGATCAGCACAATCACCGAAGTCTCTGTCTGAACCGGCGAGCCGCTCAAGCCGAACTTATTCGTGAACTTGCCATATTCCTTCGACAGCGACTTCGTCCAGACTTCCTTGCCATCATGAGTCAGCGCGACCAGGTCACCGCATTCAAAAAACGCGAACACATGCTGTCCGTCCACAACCGGCGTCGGAGCGGCTCGACTGATGTAAACGCTGTTTGGATCCGGCGACGTCGAGGTGTGCTTATGATCCCACAGAATCGAGCCATCCTTCAGGGACAGACAGATGGTGTGGCAGGTCTCTTTGTTCTCGCCTTCCACGGAGGTCACAAACACCTTGTCACCCCAAATCACCGGGCTTGATTGCCCATGCCCAGGCAACGACGCATCCCATGCCACGTTCTCTGTTGGTGACCATGTCAGCGGAATCGACCCCGGATCAATCTCCGACGCCCCCGCCCCCAGGAATCCAGGCCATGCAGGTGTGTCAGCGGAAATGAGCATCATCAGAAGAAGTAACATCGTAAACATGGTGAACTCCGAACGGTCTGGACCGACATTTCAAAACAATTGCGACGACCGAACTTCAGCCAAACAACAGAAGCCTGCTGCGCACAAATGTACTCCGAAGTGAACCAGAATCGAACTGATCGCCTCATGAATCTCAAGTCTGCATCCTGGCATCTATCACGATTGGGTCGCATCCAATCGCAACTCAGTTACAATCGCCCCTTAATGAGAGGATGGCGGCAGGTCCACTGGCTTTGCAATAGAGAACCATCAACATCGATTGTGCTTTGACGCTGTCAACCGGGTCAGGCGGTCGCAATGGTGGACAAGCACGGATCTATGGCAAAAAACAAATCCAACAAGTCGACTTCGGCCAGTGAAGTTCGCGACAAAAGTTCTGCGCAACGGCAATTGGACTTTGGCACCGTTTTTACTTCTAGCGACCACATCGAACGCATCGTCAAGGCCTATCAGAAATTCAAAGACATCGACGGCTTTGCCCGTGTCATCACGACCAAGGCGATCCTGGAGAAGAACGGCAATCTCAGCGTCCTGTTGTACGTTGCGATGGAAACGATCCGGACCAGAGAACAATCAGCAGATTTTCAGGCGACAGCACTTCCGGACGCACGGAATGCGTGGCTGAAGAGTTCGGCTGACGTCTGGACCGCTCTGCAACAGCTTCTTGCGGGAGCGGACAAATGAGCAAGGCGAAAGCGAAAGACGGCAAGGCGAAAGTGAGCCCAACGAAAACTCATGAACCGGTGAAGCCGACGAAGCTCACGATGATGGTCTCGTCCACTGTGTATGGCATTGAAGAACTGCTGGACCGCGTTTACACATTGCTTACAGAATACGGCTATGATGTGTGGATGTCCCATAAAGGAACGGTCCCCGTCCGCTCCGACCGCACGGCGTTTGAGAACTGCCTGGCTGCCGTTGAGAAATGCGATCTCTTTTTGGGAATCATCACAACCCACTACGGCAGCGGGCAGAACCCGAACCGACCGGATGATCGGTCGATCACGCACCGTGAGATACAGAAAGCCATCGAACTCAGGAAGCCGCGATGGATTCTGGCTCACGACCATGTGGTTTTTGCGCGTTCGCTTCTGAACAATCTCGGCTTTGAGGGAAAGCAGGGGCGACAGACGCTCAAGCTCAAAAAACGCCCTGTCCTTGATGATCTCCGTGTTCTGGATCTCTACGAAGAGGCGACCATTGATCATCGCAACGTCCCTCTGGCTGACCGCGACGGCAACTGGGTCCAGAAGTTTCGCTCGATGGAGGATGGTTCACTGTTCGTCGGTTCGCAGTTTTCCGGTATCAGGAGGTTGAACAGTTTATCCGGGAGAACTTTGAAGGCGGTTCGCCTGCCCTTAAAAAGGGAGGTGACGTATGACGCCGGACGAAATTCAAGAGCTGCTCTCGCTGGGTGAGAATCAGCGTGTCGAGTTCAAGTCCACCATCAGGAATGTGGATACTCTCGGACAAATCGTTTGCGGGTTCCTCAATACAACCGGCGGCTATCTCATCTGCGGAATTCTGGAGCCTGGCAAAGTTGTCGGAGTGGAGACTTCAGTCGAAGCGGTCGCCACGCTCGAAAGAAAACTTCACGAGGGGATTTCGCCCAAAGCGCTTGTCTCCGTTCAGGTTCAACCACTCGCAGACAAGTCCATCATCGTAATCGAAGTTCCCGCCGGCAAAGATGTGCCGTATGCTTTCCGCGATGCGATCTATCTTCGGTCGGGCGAGTCAACGCAGCGAGCCGATGCGGAAACGATCCGCGACATTGTCATGCGTCGTCAGATCGAGCCGGAACGCTGGGAACGTCGCTTCTCGTTCGCAGATGTCGAGACGGATGTGGACACAGCGGAGGTTCGCGCCGCAGTGAGCGATGCACAAAAAGCACGCCGCGCTTTTTTTCGTGATTCGACCGAGCCATTGATGGTCCTGGAAGATTTTTCCGCCGCCAAATATGGACGCCTCACAAACGGAGGTGACGTCCTGTTTGCGAAGAATCCCGCAGTTCGACTTCCACAGATTCGCATCAGGGCCATGCGATACAACTCCGGCAAAGCGGGTGACAAATTCAGCGACATGAAGTCGTTCGAGGGACCACTGCGTGCGATCTTCGAGGAAGCTTATTCGTTCATCGTTCGCAATACACCAACGATCTCACGTTTTATCAAGGGCAATCCCAAACGGCAAGACTCTCCGCTGTATCCCGAAGCGGCCGTTCGCGAGGCACTCATCAATGCGTTCGCCCATCGAGATTATTCCAGTGCCTCCGGCGGCATTGCCATTCATGTCTTTCCGCGACGACTGGAGATCTGGAATTCCGGTGGCCTGCCGCCAGGCGTCACCGCCGAGAGCTTGGGACGAGGCCAGCTCTCTGTCCTTCGAAACCCAGATATCGCTCACGTACTGTACTTGCGGGGCCTGATGGAAAAAGCGGGCCGGGGAAGTGTCCTGGTGGTTCAGGAATGCGAAAAGAGCGGTTTACCGGCCCCAAAATGGCAGTCTGACGACAAACTGGGCGTCACACTCACCTTTTTCGCCGAGGAAGTTACCGGGGAAGTTACCGGGGAAGTCTTGCGGCTGATTGCAGTGCTTGAAGGAGACATGAAACGGCAGGAGATTCAGGAACAGCTCGACCTGAAACACGAAGATCACTTCCGGGAAGCCTATCTGGTTCCCGCATTGACAGCCGGTGTGATCGAGATGACGATTCCGGATAAACCCAAAAGCAGCAAACAGCGTTACCGCCTCACCGCTCTTGGAAAATCGGCCCAGTCAAGGGCCAAATCATGACCGCGAAATTGCACGCCCTGCAAGACCTTGTTCCCAACGCCGACTGGGCTTCACTGCCGTTGTTTGATCGCGCGGTCTGGACGCGACTGCCGTTTGGGGAGTTTGCCCAAAGCGTGAACGAGCGTGTTGAGCCAGCGAACGCGGCGGATGAGATTTATGTGGGACTGGATGATCTTGACCCCGGTTGTCTGCAGATCCGTCGATGGGGTAAAGGCAGTGATGTGATCGGCACGAAACTACGGTTTCGCAAGGGCGACATCATTTTTGGCCGCCGTCGTGCGTGTCAGCGAAAGCTGGCCGTGGCGGAGATGGAGGGCATCTGCTCGGCGCATGCCATGGTTGTGCGGGCCAGGCGGGAAAAAGTGCTGCCGGAGTTCCTGCCGTTCCTCATGATGAGCGACCGCTTCATGAACCGCGCCGTGGAGATTTCGGTCGGTTCGCTCGCTGGGCAACGAGATGTCCAGTGCGGCGACGATGCCTGGAAAATGGAGCTACGTCCCGTGTACCAGTTTTCCGCGTCAGCCGGGCGATGTGATGGTGGAATCGTGGCTGCGGGCGGCGCTGTTGCGGCTGAATCCGGAAATTGCCGCTCAGCCAGATCGAGCGGACGAAGTGATCTATGCTCTGCGGGCCGTCCTGCTTTCTGTTCAGGCCGATGGGCTGGTGCGGGCCAACGAAAATTTCATGACGTGGCTGCGGGGTGAAAAGACCATGCCGTTCGGCCCCAACGGCGAACATGTCACCGTGCGACTGGTCGATGGCGTTGATCTTACTCAGAACCAGTCCGTCGTGACCAACCAGTGGACATTCCGTGCCGGGGCGGTCGAAAAACGGTTTGACGTGGTGTTCCTGGCGAATGGTCTGCCGCTAATCATCGGGGAAGCCAAGACGCCGACGCGCAACGCCGTCACGTGGTTCGATGCAGCGTATCAGATTCACGAAATCTACGAGAAGCAAGTTCCCGCGATGTTCGTGACGAATGTTTTTTCCATCGCCACGGAAGGCAAGATGTTCCGGTACGGTTCCATCCGAATGCCCATCGATATCTGGGGGCCGTGGCGAACGGCGGAAAACGATCCGGAGGGATCACTGGCGGACGTGCGTCGCACTGTCGAGAGCATGCTTAGGCCAGACGTGGTGCTGGATATTCTGCAGAACTTCACCGTGTTCGCGACGGACAAAAAGCACCGGCGGATCAAAATCATCTGCCGTTATCAGCAGTATTTCACGACGAACCAATTGGTCGATCGCGTGATTGCCGGTTATCCGAAGAAGGGCCTGATCTGGCATTTTCAGGGCAGCGGTAAGTCATTCCTGATGGTCTTCGCGGCTCAGAAACTGCGGCTGCATCCGAAGCTGAAAATTGACAAGGCAGCGATTGACGAAGCGTACAGGCAGATCACAGGCAGATCACCGGCAGACTCAGCGAACAGGATCGCGATGATCTGGCCAAACGTGCGGCAAAGATGGCCGTGCTGGTAAAGAACCCGGAACGCGTCCGCGCCGTGGTGAATCACATCGTCACGCATTTTCAGACGAAGATTGAACCGAACGGATTCAAGGCGCAAGTGGTTGTCTTCGATCGAGAATGCTGCGTGCTCTATAAGGCCGTGATGGATGAACTGGTCGGGCCGGAAGCCAGTGCCATCGTGATGAGCGGTGCTCAGAACGATCCGCCGGAATGGAAGGAGCATATGCGTGACAAGGATGCCGAAGAGAAACTGCTGGATCGATTTCGTAATCCGGCTGATCCGCTGAAATTTGTGATCGTCACTAGCAAACTGCTGACGGGGTTTGATGCTCCGATTCTGCAGGTGATGTATCTCGACAAACCAATGAAGGACCACAATCTATTGCAGGCCATCTTTTCTTTGATGCAACGCAGCTAAGCATTGCCGAGTAGCAGGTGCTGTCAAATCCTTCCTCGGAACGTTCGGGTTTGCGCGATTATCACGAGATCCCCTGCATCGACTTTGTGGAGAGCGAATCGGCGACTTCAACTGGCATCCGGGGAGCGATATTTGGCCACGATCTTCCGGGCGGCTCGAAGACCGTCGACGGCAGCCGTCACGATGCCGCCTGCATATCCGGCCCCTTCGCCTACGGGATAAACACCCGGCATGTTCGGGATTTCGAGAGTTCGGTAATCACGCTCGATACGCACGGGCGAACTGCCTCGCATCTCTGGTCCGACGAGCACAGCATCCTGCAGGTACTTGCCCTTCCACTGATGATCCATAATCGGCAGTCCGGCCTTCATGGCCTTCAGAATTGGCGGCGGCAACACGGCGGAAAGATTCTTTGAACGTGTGCCTCGTTCGTAAGACGAAGGCAGTTGTTCAGTCGGTGAGGGAGTTCGATCGGCAAGAAAGTCTTTCGCTCTTTGAACGGGTGCCTGATAGTTTCCACCGGTCAGTTGAAACGCGATGGACTCATATTGGCGCTGCACATGAACTCCGGCCAGCGGATGATCACTGCCGAACTCATGTGGCTCCAGCGTCACCACAAGTCCGCTGTTGGCGAATGAGGAATCGCGGCGTGAGTTGCTCATTCCGTTGGAACAAAACATGTTCGGTTCGGACACGCTGGGAATCACAACCCCGCCTGCGCACATGCAGAACGAAAACATATCCTTCTGGCCTTTTGCGATCAGTGAGTAATCAGCGGCCCCAAGCAGAGTCAGGTATTCATCGCGGCCATATTTTCGCTGGTTCACAATTTCCTGCGGCTGTTCGATTCGCAGGCCTAGCTGAAAGGCCTTTTGCTGAAGAGGAAGTCCGGTTTCCAGCAGCATTTCATAAGTGTCGCGAGCGCTGTGGCCGACAGCCAGCACACAGACCGACGTGCGAATGAAGCCGGAAGACGTTTCGATTCCCTGCAGAATGCCGTCCTGAAAGTTAAGCCCCTCAAGTCGGCAGCCGAAACGGTACTCGCCACCGAGCGCCTCAATCTTGCGACGGAAGTTGCGACAAATCAGGGGAAGCTTATTACTTCCCAGATGGGGCCGATGTTCATAAACCAGCGATGGCCGACCGCCGCAATCCACGAAACTCTGCAGGACCCAGTCGACATCCGGTCCCGTAATTCTGCACGTGAGTTTACCGTCGCTGAAGCAGCCAGCACCGCCTTCACCAAACAGATAATTGTTCTCGTTGTCGTGCTCTCCGCCCGTATCAAATTCGCGAATAGCGGGGACGCGTTCCTTCACGGCCTGACCACGCTCGATAATCAGAGGCCGATAGCCCTGCAGAGCGAGAAAGTATCCGGCCAGCAGCCCGGCCGGACCTGAGCCAACGATCACTGGACGCTCAGGAAGTGGCTCCGTCCCCGGTTCGGGCGGTTCAACAACCGGAGGTGCCCATTCTTCAACTTCGATCCCGTAACCGTGGCGGAAACGATCAAACTCCGCGTCGGGAACAGACAGGGTCAGTGAGTAGACATACTCGAGTCTGTAGCGGTTTCGCGCATCCAGACTTTTTCGCAAAATCTTCAGGGAGTCGAGTTCAGAAACGGCCACGTCCAGACGCTGAGCGACCTCGGGGAAAAGATCCTCTTCCGGCAGCTCAACGGGAGTCCGAAGATTGGTGATTCGCAGCAGCATGAGAAAACAGAACTGTGGAAGAAGGATGCGGGTTGAAGAAACAAAGCGTCAACGAAGAATAAACAGCACGGATAGAAACACGGGCAATTTGAAAGTGCCCTGCCCCACTCGGCTTAGCCTCCCAGAATTCCTGAAGATGGACAGGCCTAGGAAAAAAACCGGACACTAAGCTTGCGCGGGTCGCACCCGAACTCTCGGGGTGTACAGTGTAGCGGAAAGTTTCCGTCATACGCTGATCGGACGCCCGCGATGATCTGGAAAGTAGCGACAGCGTGGCCAGCGCCGCTACAAATGTCAACGCGTGACTGAATCGTCTCATGAACAGGGACAAGTGGGGACGAACGTGCAATACCGAGAAAAAGATTGAGATGTGGTGGTACAGGCAGGGAATTCCATGATCAGACTTGAACAGGGTTCAGTTTAAGCAGCGATGTTTTCGTCCTTCTCCCCCTTCCAGGAAACACTGGGTGGCGATCTATGAAACTTTTTCACACCGACTTGTTTGTGTTGCCGCTGCCGGAAGGTCATCGTTTTCCAATGCTGCGATATCGATGGCTGCGCGAGCGTCTGGAAGCCAGCGGCTTGTTTGGATCGGATGACTTCTGTGTTCCTGCCGCTGCGACGGACGAACAGTTGCTACGAGTTCACACGGAAGACTGGATTCAGCGAGTCACCGATGGAAGTTTGTCATCGGATGAACTGCGGCGAATTGGATTTCCTTGGACCCTGCAAATGGTTGAGCGATGCCGACGTTCAACGGGAGCCACGGTGGCTGCTTCGCGATGTGCGTTGGTGGAAGGCGTCTCAGCAAATCTTGCTGGCGGAACTCACCATGCTTTTCCGAATCGAGGAGCCGGGTACTGTGTTTTCAATGATGTCGCCGTCGCGGTGCGTGCGATGCAATCAGAGGGTCGGATTCGCAACGCAATTGTAGCAGACGGCGACGTGCACCAAGGCGACGGCACCGCTTTCATTTTCCGCGACGACCCGTCCGTAAAAACATTTTCTCTGCACGCGGCGAAAGCATTTCCGGCACGGAAGATGAGATCAGATGTTGATCTCGAACTGCCGCCCGGAGCGGATGATGAGATGTATCTGCGTGCGTGGCACCAAGGCCTGAATTGTGTGGCAGAACGCTTTGACGCTGATATCGTTTACTTTGTGGCCGGAGCGGATCCGTATGTTGGCGACACGCTCGGTGGATTGGCGGTTTCGAAAGACGGACTGGCCGAGCGTGATCAAATGTTGTACGAGTTATGCCGCAGCAGAAACTGGCCGGTCGTGATCGTCATGGCTGGAGGGTATGCTCTGGACATCAACGATATTGTGGATATTCAGTTTCAAACAATCGTCCATTCGTTGCAACGACTTACGACTGCGGGAAGGCTTAACGCATAGCCGTCGGTATCGGCTCGACGCGTCGTAAATACGGACCAGCTGCCGGGTACGGACGCTGCGGTGCAACAGGACGTGCAGAAGACATCTGCCAGCTGACTGGATCCACCGCCGGAGTGGCAGGAGGAGCGCCTTCACCATGAGCGGGATCATTTGGCACGGGCGGCAACGCACCGTCACTCGGAACCGGACGAGGAGCTTCAAAGATCTGTGCCGGTGCCAGCGGCGCTGCATGGCCAGGGGCCATTGGGTGATGCATCTGGGATGGCATCATTTGAGGCGCAAAGTTCGGCATCTGCATCTGCATCGAGCCACCCTCATGACCACAGCTGCAGCCCTGCGATTCCTGCATCGGCATGCCGCCGTCCATCATGCCGCCGTCCATCATGCCGCCGTCCATCATGCTGGAACCACATGAGGAGCATCCGTCCGTGTACATTTCCTGCCCAAACGCACTGCAGGATCCGCCGGACGCTGAGCAGCCGTCAATGCCGCAGCTGCTCTCGAAACCCTGAGAGCCAAAATTCATCGCGCCGTAATTCATCTGGCGGTAAGGATCACCTGGGAAAAGCGGAGCTACTGGAGTCTGCGCTGCGCAGTGGCGACACTTGCACTTGCCGGACTTAACTCGCTGTTTGTGAACAGGCTTAATTCTGGACGGGCGGCCTGCTCCGCACTGACATCCATTTTGCGGCATGACGCTGCAGCCGGTGGTGGTGAGGAGAACCAAAGCAAGAACCAGTAAATTCTGCCGAATCATCGTATGACTTCCATAGACAAACACCGGTTCGTCGAGGAAGCAACTTGATCGCTCCAAAACTCGGACGCTGGCGTGTCTCCAGAGATCGGTTCCGGCGCTTGGCAGACTTTAACGATCAGGCAGGATTTAATGATTTTGCGGAAGGATTTCAAAACTCGGATCACCGCAGAATTTGCCGAACGGTGGATCCCTTGGGCCCCAGCAGCTGTCTATCGGGTTGTTGATTTAAGTTTGTAGTTCCGGCTTCAGGCGGCATTGAGGACCACATCGGCCATGCTGTCGATGCCCGCCCGTTCTGCGGTCGTCAGAAGTTTGGTTGTCAGTTCACGCAGTTCATCCAGATCCTGGTCGTCAAGCGCGGACACCAGTCGCTCAATCTGAACACCGATGTCCAGAGCGATGTCGGTGGAGACTCCAGGCATTTCAGCACGTCCGCCGGAGCGAAGGCGGACCGCGGAGATGAATCGTTCACAAGTTCCGGATCAAACTGAGTCCCTGCGCACCTGCGAAGCTCTTCGAAAGCTTCTGTACGCGATTTACGTGTTCGATAGATGGCATCAGACGTCATTGAGTCAAAGGCATCGGCAATCGCAAGGACGCGGGCGGCAATGCTTGGACGCGCAGATTCGCGATTGGTTTCCGACTGGTTGCTCAGATCAAACCAGACACCATAGTTCCGGATGATCTCGGTCAGCGTTTCCGAGCCGAATGAAGCACGAACAAGTTGCACGCTGACGGATCTGTGATGCCGCATCACGGCCCATTCCGCTTCCGTCAGCTGCCCGCGTTTTTGCAGTACAGCATCAGCTACACCAATCTTGCCAATGTCATGCAGCATGGCTGAAATTTCCAGGCTGTAGCATTCCCGCATAGACAGCAGTCCCTCCGCTGTTGCCACGCACAGGTCGGCCACACGACAGCTGTGCGCCGCTGTGGGCTGATCTCTGTACGACATCGCTGCGACGAGCGCGCTGACGGCCTGAAACGGGATTGTAACATTTGGTGGTCTTTGTTTTTCTTTCCGCGCGGTGGCCGGAGTTTCTCCGAGCTGAGCAATCTGTTTCTGGCTCTTATCGAATCTAATGACCTGATTTCGCCCGTTTCGTTTTGCAACGTACAGACACTTGTCAGCCTGATCGAGCAGATCCTGAGGCGACTCGGCGTTTTGCCGAATCGACGAAACTCCCAGACTGGCGGTGACTCGCAATTCGCCCACCTGAAGCGATTTGATGGCAAGTCGAATTCGTTCGGCCCGCAGTTCTGCATCATCGAGACTGGTGTCTGGCATGAGCACAGAGAATTCTTCTCCGCCGTAGCGACAGACGATGTCGTTTTCCGCAGCCGTTTTAATTGCCACAGCGGCAACTTTGCGCAAGACTTCATCGCCCATGGCGTGCCCGTGGTTATCATTGATCATTTTGAAATGGTCGATATCGACCATTATGGCAGAAAGCTCTGAGCCTGAGGCTTTGGCCTGGGCCCAGATGGATTCAAAGTCCTTGAAGAAGCTGCGTCGATTGACGCAACCGGTCAGAGCATCTCTCGTGGCCAACCATTCCAGTTCACGGTTCTGCTGCCTGACTTCTTCGCTGGTCTGTTTGAGCGAAACGAGTGCGTCCCGGAGTTCCTTCTGTTTGCGATCCAGTTCCGTCACATCTTCAAAGCTGGCCACCACACCCCGGCATCTATTTTTTTCATCATGAATCGGAACGGAACTGACGGAAAACGTGCGTTCCCCGCTGCCCGTGTTGATCTTCATAATGACGCCGCGCCGGGCGGCTCCTGATGCCACCGTGGTTTGCCACGGAAGTTCGGTACTGGCGGTTTCAGCCAAATGCCGGAACCCAACCTGATTTGCATTTTTGCCGATCAGTTCTTCGACTCGCATCGCAACGTACTGCGAGAATGCACTGTTGGCGAGCACGATCCGGCAGTCGGTGTCGATCACGAGCAGACCTTCAGCAAGAGCATCGAGGGCCTCTCGAACACGATGGGGAATAACCTGTGATGGGTTCAGGTGTTTGAGAACCTTGCGCAGGTAGATCGAGAACGAAAAGAAGAGCCCTGTTCCCAGAAAAATCGAAAGCGAGAACTCGGGACGCATCAGGTTTCCGAATGGTCCAGCCGAGACTTCCAGAAAGCGAACTTCCAGCTGGCCCCAGTGCTTCCCACCTGTGGTGATAGGGACGATGAATTCGCGAGAACTTTTCGGTGAAGCACCTCGTGTTTCCCAGATGTTTTCATGAGGACCTGAAGTAAACAGCAGCCCATGGTCCTCGTCGGTTCGAACGGCAAGAGATTCGACTTCCGGATTTCTTTCTCGAATCGCATTGAACGTTTCGCGGATCTGGTCTCCATTCATCCGCGGTGCAAGCGCCATGAAAGTGACGGCAGAGGCTTCACAGAATGCAGACCGATTCTTTTGAGCGGCTGTGCCAACGTTTGGAATCAGCCCCAGCAGACCGGCGACGAGCAGCGCGCTGATGGTGAGACTGACCAGTCCCAGCACGATTCGCATACTTGATGAAAGGCGACGCATAACTTCAGCCAGACAATGATGGAGTAGATCCTTTGGTGTTCATGGCGGTGTTTGGTCAGGCTGTCGTCAGCTGTCAACAACGCGGTGGATAAATTGAACATAACTCACGGTTGTAATGTTGCCGAAATTCGTCCGGGTTCCGAAAGCAACTTCACCTGCAGAATTGCCGCGACCGGAAAAACCGTTCTCCTCAACTGAAGGTGCCCTGCGGTCGGAGGCCGCCTGATCGTCGAAACCAGTTTACAACGCGCAATTCGCCTAAACGGCATTGTGTTCTGTACCATTGATCGCCCTGCACCCTGCACCCTGCACCAAGAACCAAGAACCAAGAACCCCGTTGTCTGTGTTAGCAAACCGGGGCAGAATCGCACGGCGCAAAAAAAGGCCGCAGTTGGAAAACTGCGGCCTTCTGGCTTAGCGTTGTTGAGCGACTGAAAAACTATTTGGTCTCTTCAGTCGTTTCTTTATCTTTCGCTGGCTTTTTAACAGCAAAGGATTTCGCGAAGACTTCTTCGGCAAAAATCTTTGTCAGCTGTTCTTCCTTTGTGGCGGCTTCAATAGCGCCTTTGCACTTTTCGCAGCAGAAAGTGACCTTAACGCCGTCGACTTTCACAGATTCTTCTTTGTTCAATTTGCCACCGGAGAGCGGGCATACCGTCTGCTTGAACTGCTTTGTCTGGACAAGCTGATGATTGGCCTTCGTGGCATATTTAGCGCTGTCCGCTTCGAATGCAGCCTTGCACTTTTCGCAGCAGAAATAGACGTCCTTTTCTTTGTACTTTGCAGACTGCTCTTTTTTGGCGTCTGCACCGGAAACCGGACACTTGGCTGCGAATTTGGCCTCTTCCTTTTCTGGTGAGTCCTTCTTCTCGTCTGCAGCGAAACTAACAGACACGCAACAAGCGAGGGCCAACAAGGCCGATAACCAACCAAAGCGATGAATCATATTCGAAACTCCCTGATAATTGTGGCAAAAGCCACCCAGACGAAATTCAGGGCCTTAGGGATTTCCCCAAAGCCTCCACAACTGAAATTCGACGCAAGCACTAATTTGACCAGCAGGCTCCTGTTACTGTCAAGTCCGTTGCGGTCCGAAGAGGGTAACGCCGCCGGGTTTCTTTGCTTCTTGCCTCTTGCGGAGTGATGAACGGAATCGGACAATTAAAACGTTCGTTCCGTTAACGGCACCGCTAAAATCTTCTCCTGAGGAGAGTGACTTCATGCTTCACGTGAAATTAATGTTTTCTGTGAAAGCTTTCCGACAGATCGCCCGGATTCCATTTGCCTGTGTGCTGCTGATGCCGCTTTTCACATCGGCGCCTGCTGCGGCTCAGCATCCTCGCGACTACCGTGGCATTGATGCTCGCACTTTCAACCCGGGACGCGGCTATCACGGGCCCGGGCATTCCTATCCGGGCGGCAGCGGATATCCGCAAGTTCAAAATCATCTGTATTCACCTTACGGCTTGGGCGTTCTGCAGCAGCAGTCTCAGAGCCTTGGGTCCTCATCGGCGACCTACAGCAATGGACGAATGACGGCTGGAGTTGTCAGGACACCGGCCGGCGTGATGCACCTGAGTCGCGGGATGATGGTTCCTGGTATGGCTCCGATGCCATTTCTTGCGAACGGTCCTGCCTGGGGCAACAACATGGGTCAGATGATTTATCCGCCTCTGACCATCGATCCGGTCAGCGGCCAGCTGGTTCCGTTTGATCCCTGGTATGCGTCTGGTCTGCCATGGTTCGGCGGAGTCAACCCGTACTATCCCGGCTCCATTCTGGGGCCCACCCTGTTGAGCATGAATCTTTCGATGCAACCATTTGTTCCGTCGACGGCCGCATACACTTTGTACGATCCGCGACTGCTGGATGTTGTTGCTCCGGCTCAGCAGTTTCCTCCGGCCGGGCAGCAGCTTGTGCCTGATGCACCTGCGGAGCCCATGCCGAATTTTGATGCTCCCCTGTTGAACGAATTTGATTCCGGCGAACCCAAAGCAAAAGTGTCGGGCCTTGCCGAGAAGATCAATAGCCTGCGTTACCAGTCTGTAGGTGATGAAGCATTTCGCAAGGAAGATTACGCAGCGGCGGCCGTCGCCTATCTGTCGGGGCTCGAACTGGCACCCGATCGTCGCAGTCTCTGGATCCGAATGGCGCTGGCGCAGATTGCCCTGGAGAATTTTGGCGATGCCGTGCGGCACCTGAAGACGGGGCTGATGACTCCTGCAGACGCAACCCGCGCGTGGGTTACAGCTGACGAGCTTTATGGGCAAAGAGTCGCTGAACGAACGAGGACACACGGGGTTAAGCTTTGGAACTGGCTTGCCGAGAAGCCGTTGTCTTCCGATCGTCTGTTGCTGGCGGGGACGTTTCAAAAGTTGCGAGGCTTTGACAGTGCCGCCGACGAATTGCTGGAGATGGCTCGTTACGATGGCCCCGAAGCGGATTATGTGGCTGCCGTAAGACTGATGTCGTCATCGGATACTGGACATCGAGCGGTTTCGGAGCAACTGGGACAGATGCGCGATGCCGCAACGGATCGGGACAGTTCAAAATCGCCAGGCCGCGTGACCGATACTGAAGCCCGATCAAAAACGAAAACCGCCGCCCAGAACGAAGGCATCTATCTTCGCGGCAAATTCAAACGGTCTGACGCCAGCGGCAGCCCTGACGACAGTGAAAGCACGGCTGAGAATCAGAGTCCCGAAGTGGATCGCCAGGACATGATCGAACCGCAGGCACCGCCGGAACTTTTTATTCCCAAACTATGAGCCCGCTGGTTCAATTCGTGGCAATTGTGAGCCGCAAGACGCGAGTCTTCACGTTGCGCGTTTTCCACAATCCCAACCCGACACGTAAGTGAGGGCTTGAGTTTTGAGTCTCGCGCGATGTTCCCAAAATCCCTCGCTGACGCGTCGGGTTGGGATCATTTCCCTTCGTTTTTACCAATTCATCATCCGGAATTTCGATTAGCGCAACTTCAAAAAAGGCGATAGCGGCGGATGAGGCCCCAAAAAAACGGCGGTTAGCGCTTTGCCGCTCATGGTTAAGAGTCAAATCGAGTGCCATTGAGCCCTGAGCCGCGACGAAATCAGCACATGCGAATGGTCTGGCAGCGATCTGGGCCGACCGACACGAATTCAATGGGTTTCCCAACGATCTCCTCAATGGCACGGCAATACTGCTGAGCCGATGCGGGAAGGTCGCCGAAGTTTGTGATGCCGGTAATGTCCTCAGTCCAGCCGGGGACTCGACGAAGCACGGGTTTTGCCGCAGCCAGATCTTCGCAGCGGCTCGGCAGGGTCTGAGTCACTCTGCCATTGATCTCATAGGCTTCGCAGACAAACAGTTCATCAAATCCACTCAGTACATCCAGCAGAGCAATGGTAATTGAATCCACGCCGCTGATTCGTGCGCTATACCGCGTCGCCACGGCATCAAACCAGCCGCAGCGCCGGGGTCGGCCGGTAATAGTTCCAAATTCGTTGCCTGCGATCCGAATTCGCTGACCGATCTCATTGTCCAGTTCGGAAGGAAATGGTCCGCCGCCGACTCGCGTTGTGTACGCTTTGGCAACGCCAATCATCTTGACAATGGCTCGCTCCGGAACGCCGCTGCCGTTATGAATGCCGCAGCCTGAACTGTTGGACGACGTGACGTAGGGAAATGTTCCATGATCAACATCCAGCAGGCTTCCCTGAGCCCCTTCAAACAGCAGCCATTTTCCAGCATCGAGAGCGTCGAGCAGATAAGTGGTGGTGTCGGCGACCATCGGACGCACACGGTCTGCGGCGGTAGAATACTCGGCGATGATCTGCTCTGCGTCCATCTGCGGACCGTCCGGGTCCAGAGCATTCAGAATCTTTTGTTTGAAGGGAACGATCTCGCGTACCTTCGCCGCGAACGTGTCACGGCAGATCAGGTCACCGATCCGAATCGCGTGTGACCGACCGACCTTGTCGCGATAGCAGGTCCCGATGCCACGCATTGTCGTTCCGATGGCCGCGCTGCCTCTCGATTTTTCGAGCGCGCCTTCTTCCAGCAAATGCCACGGGCAAATCACATGCGCCCGATCACTGACCATCAGGCGCGACGAACAGTCTTGACCACCGGCCGTCAGACCATCCAGTTCTTTAAGCAGTGCCAGTGGATTGACCACAACCCCCGGCGCGATCACGGATTTGACGTGGCTCTGAAGAATCCCGGTAGGCAGCAGGCTCAGTTTATAGGTCTTGCCATCAAACTTGACGGTATGTCCGGCGTTGTTGCCTCCCTGGTATCGTACAACGATGTCATGACGTTCTGTCAGAATGTCGACGATCTTGCCCTTGGCTTCGTCGCCCCACTGCAAACCAATCACTGAAGTTGCCGGCACAGGAACACTCGCATTGAAGAAGAATAGAGACCCGTCAAAAAGAAACCGGATATCGGAACGCACCGACATCCGGTCAGGAGGTCTGGCCATTGTACAGCTCTGGTTCTGATTCCCAAATGTCCCGAACATTTTTTTGCAAAGCGGCAGAAGCCCGGCTCAAATCGACGAAAATCGCTCGAATCAGAGTTCCACGGTTGTGAAAGGGTGTTGGGAGTCTTTTTCTGCCAAACACCGCAGCTGTCACCTATTTCAATGACCTGTCCCAATCTGTAGCCCGCAGAATCCATGGAGATCGCCGCTGCAGCCAAAGGCCATCACCGAGTCATCAGCGTTTCTTCTGCCCATCGAGCATTTGCGTTCCGCTAATTCCCTGCCGTATGCTTGCGAGCTACTGCTTTATAATCATACATGGAAGTGGCGCCGGATGTTGGGCGCCGGATGTTGAGCCGTTCTGCGTGGTTGAAAATCACCTTCCGTCGGCCTTGTGCCGGCGGGAGGACCAACTGGCAGATACAGCAACAACCAGCTGACCTCCACTCTCCGTCCGGTTCATCCGGGCGGAAGCTGCAAATGGGGGAGTATCTATTGGCCTCGCCTTTCAATCGCTGGTTCCGCCTGGGCAAGCCAGACAGAGACCTCGAGAAAGATTTATTTTGGCTGGTAGCTATCAGTTATGGCCCCGCCGGCAGGAGGCCGACGGAAACCTGATGGATTGACAGACTTTCGCAACGGGGCCTTTTGACGCGAGCGATTCCCGCCCCATGTTGGCTGGCACGGGACGACATCGCCGACTGCCGCAGTTTGATCGGCCGGTGTCATTTTTTGCGCCTCTATGACACCGTTTGTCGCTCGAAATTGACGCGATGCGGGGCCTTGAGCAGCCGTGAATCCTGACAAGGAAGCATCAGTTCCTGCTGCAGCAATCGATAGGGGGATGTGTTTTGAATTACGAATTCAGCATGTCGATCAGATCCCTTCGGAATTCCCGGAACCGGATTTCTATGTCTCTGCCGAAGCCGCTCGAGCTGCAATCCGCTAGCGTCGTCAGTTCAATGTGATTCACTTTCCTTCTGGCATGAAGCTGGGTGTGATTCAATGTAAAGATTCGGACTTTGGTCGGGAGGATATTTGACAAGGGCAGAAGATCAGCAATCCTGGTCTGTTCGATGCCTGGTTCGGCAGTCCGGAAAATGTCATTCTGATGATTCTCCCTTATCGCGATTCTTGCTGCCGACGCTATTTGTCAGTTCCGGGATCCTTCGCCGCAACTTCGGATTCATCAGGCATGCCGTACAGCGGCAGGTGACGGTAGTAGACTTCCAGGGTCATCGTGCAAAGGCATGTCATGTAGTGCCGGCCTGCGGCGCCGCCGTGCGCGTCGGCGAGATTCCAACTGCCGACGGCATGACCATCCCTGACCTGAGTGGAAACAAGCTGTTCGCGCATGGCTTCGTTCCACTTTGTCCAGGTGTCGCCGCCGTAATTCAGCATCACCTGCGTGGCATAGTAGTTATAATACATGTTGCCCCGGTCGGGTCCGATGGCGCTGAGTCGTTCGACGCCCATTTTCAGAGTCGGTTCGGTTCGTGGCATTCCTGACAACATCCGACAGACCAGGCCGATCGCTGTTGTGGACGGTTTGACATCGGTGTTGCTTCGATAACCGTAAAACCCCTCTGCGTTCTGAACCTTATTCAGAAAGGCATTCGCGCCGCGAACGGCATTCGGATTGAATGGTATTTCTGCATGCGATGCGCTCTTGAGTGCCATGACCTGCCATCCGAGAATTGACGTGTCTCCGGCGGCGCCGGGGTCATATCCCCAGCTGCCGTCTGCCGGAAACTGCGCGTTCACAATAAAAGTGACAGCGGCTGCTGCGGCTGGCGCAATCTGACGCATCATCTGGGTGCGTTGTCGGTTGTTTGAACGCTGCTCCTGCTGGCCTTTGGCGGCCTTCGTTTCATGCTGGAGCATGGCCAGAGTTTCGCACAATGCCGTTGTGGCAATCGCGTGCGTGTACATGCCCGTGTTTCCTGCATGCTGCCCTCGCAGGTCAAGACCAGCCGGTACGGGATTGGAATGGACCATCAGAAACTGAACACCGCGCAGGACAGTCTCCTGAAACTCGCCTTCAAAGGGCGTATTTCCCGCCCCCAGCATGGCCAGAATTGCCATTCCGGTGGCCGCATTTCGGCAGTTCTCTTTCAATGAACCCGGCTGCGAACAGCTTCCTTTGCATTCACCTCCGGTATGGTCAAAACTCCAGCCACCATCTTCAGCCTGATGCCGCTTGAGCCAATCCAGTCCCTTTTGGACAGCCATTTCGCTGGCAGCCGTTCCTCCCATTTTTGCGACCATGCTTTGGCGGCCCGCTTTGCTGCGCCCGCCAAGTTCGCCCGTTGGCATGGCAACAGACCCCGTGGCGTTAGGGTCGACAGTCGCTGCAATGGAACTCAGGTTCAGGTCGTTGATGTTGACATCAACAACGTCCATGCTTTCAATTTCCGAATCGACGAAAACCTCGGCCGACGGAGTGGATACATCGATCTCCATGGGCTGATCCAGTTCCATGGGCTGAAGCTCAAGTTCTTCTGCTGCATTCTCTGGTTCAAACGAACTGGTGATCAGCAGAAAGTCTTCCTTCTTCTCCGCGGGCAGGAAGATCGCGGCCAGGATAAAGACAACCCCGACATGGACGGCCGCATTGATCGTCAGCACGACCATCTTTCGTCGCTGTTCTTTGGTCGGATGCAGCAGTCTGTGCAAACGGGCCGCGAATGTTTTTGGCGGTTCCGGTTCAGCAACCTCCGAAACCTCAGGGATTGTTGCAGGCTCGACTTTCACAGGATCAGCAGCGGCCTTTGTTTTTTGCCGTCTGCCGGCTGCTTTCCCGACGTTCGGCGCACTCACTGCTGGTGCGACTACAGTACTCGGCAGATCGTTGGGAATGTCCTCAGCCGTCGTCTCGAAAGAATTCAGTGCTTTAGCGGCGGCGATTTTGAGGAGCAGAGATTCCACGATGTCTGCTTCCAGGACGAGGATGTCGTGAAACCCTTCGGCCTCCGCATCGGGCACGTCCGATGTCGGTATCTCGAAGAGTTCCTGGCCATTCGAAACGATCGTACGCCCTTCGAATGCAGGCACATAGAATCCATCATCGCATGCCTCATCCAGGTCATTCACCGGAATGCGAAAGAAGTTTGTGCCGTCCGAGACCGTGATCCTCAATTCCGTCATTCTGTGTCTCCCGGCTTCACCTGTTGCCGACGTGATTTCCACCCTCCGCCCGGTTTTACGTCGGGTGTCGATCCTGTCTGTGCCGGAGCATTTGGTACTTTCGGTGAGGCAGGCGTCGCTTTCGATCCCGGAATCGGTGACACCTTAGGCAGCATGGGCTCAGGCTTCTTCATAATCGATGTCTCATTCAGCAAGCCGGACTCAATCCGCTCCGACCAGCAGACGAGTTCATCTTTTGTAAGACCGCTTTCCCTTTCAATCGTCAGGGATGCGGTCTTTCCCACCGAGGGCAGCGTGGCGGCGACATGCAGTCGGCCGTCTTCACCGTAATTAAAAAAGACATCGACAGGAGTTGCCGCCGGAAGATTGGCCGGAAGGTCTCGCACCAGGCAGTTCCCAATCAGTGTGGAATGTCGGCCGTTGTCATCCCCGCCTTCAACAACCTTCACCGAGACGCTGGACTGGTTCGGACGCGATGTGGAAAAACGCTTTCCCTTTTTTGTGGGCAGTCGTGTGTTTCGCGGAATCATCAGTGAACGTCGCTGGCTGCCGGTATCTTTATCAAGTCCCAGCAGTCCGAGGTCATGGGAATTCACGTTGTGAACGGTGATCTTTGAATTGAGTCGCTGATCGGTCGACAACAGGATTCCAGCATAGATCGCGGCGCCGTGGGCTACCGATTCATCGGCCGACAGTGAGCAGTCCATCTTCAGCCCCGATTCCGCTTCCAGCATGTTCTGAACCATGGGCATCCGGGACGATCCGCCAACCAGGAGCAGTCGAGACACGTCTTTCCATGTCCTGTCTGCTTCTCTGAGTGCTTTGCGCGTTGTCATCATCGTGCGGTCGACGAGATCTCCACAAAGCGATTCAAAGTCGCTTCTGTCAAGCGGTACCTGAATCCGCTGACCGTCCATTGCAAATCGAATTACAACCTCGTCCCGCTGCGAAAGAGAACACTTTGCGTCTTCTGCTTCGCTCAGCAGTCGCTGGCGGTTGGAAGGGTCCTTTCGCGGATCCATTCCGAACTGGATCACAAATTGCTCGGCGACATAATCCACAATCCTTTGATCCCAGTCCATGCCGCCCAGATAGACGTCTCCGGCAGTCGATATTGCCGAATAGTCGTTGCCTCGAATTTCCATCAGCGTGACGTCGAACGTGCCGCCACCAAGGTCGTAGACGAGCACGGTTTCGAGCGATTCAGTGCGTCCTTCCGGGTTGACAAAGCCGCGGTGGACGCCGTAGGCCAGTGCTGCCGCAGTTGGTTCATTGATGATGTCCACAACATTCAGACCGGCCAGGCGACCGGCGTCCTGAGTGGCTTTTCTTCTGGGTTCGTTGAAATAGGCAGGTACTGTGACAACGCACTGACTGAAGTCACCAAGGCGATGGATTGTGTCGGACTTTAGTTTCCGCAGGACAAGAGCCTGAATCACCTCCGGAGGCAGCTCCTGGCCGGCGACGGCAATCCGAAAATCGACTTTGCCAAGATCACGTTTGGCAAACTGCACAACCCGATCCGGTTCATACTCGGCAGCCTTCAGCGCTTCTTTCCCGACGACGATCGATGAGCGATCGAAGAAAACGGCACTGGGAGTCGTGGCATCGCCTTCAAGATTCTGCACCGTCAGCGGGCGACCTGTCGTGTCGAGATAAGCAACGACGGAGCGCGTCGTTCCCAGGTCAATTCCTACAGCCAGGTCGTTTCCTGCGGCAGCCAAATCAGCAACTCCGGAATTCAGCAATTATTCAGCAATTATTCAAAAATTGAAGCAGTCCACTCAACCCTCATGTTTTGCCGCACGAAGTATTAGTCGCCGGCAAGACCACAAATCCAGTGGAGCCTGACAAATACGTTCATCCTTGCTGATATGTACACCGAAAAATGATCAATTGCCCACGATTTCAGGCAGTTGGCCGTGAGAAACAAGATCCGGCCAGTCCGCAACGGTTACTGCCGGATCGGAATCCATCGCAGTTTCAGACGAACGGGAGTCTGCGTGAACTGAATTGTCTGCGAGATGTCACGATACTGGGGACGTTGAAATACGATTCGGTGTCGCCCGTCGGGGACCATGATCCGCATCGGGTCTGACGTCGGCAGCGGCCTGGGCTGCGAGTCGATGGTTAGCGTTCCGCCTGCCCGTTCCGCGAGAGGCCAGTCCACGATCAGATTGGTATTTTCGATCGCTTCGCCTCCCCGCATGAAAAACGCGACGCATAGCAGCAGCACAATACCGATTCCAATCAGGATCAGCTGCTTTTTTGTCCTCGCCGCCTTCCCGTCGGGAGAATTCTTCAAGGGCGCCTGCTTTGCCCGCTGCTTTTTCGCTCGGAGGGCCTCATCATAGGCCATTTTTTGCACTGGGTTGAGCAGACAACGACGGGCGGCAGACAATTCATTCAGCAGTCGCTGCGAATGATCCACAAATTCACTGTTCGCAAGGTCCTGAAGTCGCGACATGCGGTCGGTTGCCGCCTCGTCGATCTTTTTTGGATCCGACTCAAAAATTGCCAGTCCGAGCAGTGCGTAGTGGTCCGGCGGGCGATTCTGGTTGTCGATCCCCAGGAATTCGTGGTATGGATCAAACGGCTCTGGCATCTTCCTGTTTCTCACTCGCAAGGATCACTCGGTGCCGAATCTTGTCGATCGGTTCGATCAACTGCAAGGCAAGTCCCGGAAATAAAAACACCCGTTTGACACGCAAAATTGTCAGCGGTGCGGCGAAATGTGATCGCGGGCTTGACCAGGGAGCATGTCAGTCTTTGAACAAGGGGACGAACGACGCCTCGAGTGAAGCGAACGGAGATTCGTGTGGCGGATGAGGTTCAGCCGTTTCATCTGATCAATCGGTGCGTTCGACGTACGTTTCTCTGCGGGACAGATCGCCGATCCGGCAGCGGCAGGGCTCGATGTTAAGGCAGGGCGGGAATTCCTGTCCGTTGAAATGCCGTCGAACAAGAATGTCCAACGTACACTGTTGCTGCTGGCAGTTCTGTTGCCATGAACCTTTTACCGTGATGAGCGAGCAGGAACGAGACCTGTTGGAAGGGTGCAGTTGCCAGTTTCAGTGAATCTAATAGCGATTCAGTTGAAAGAGGGCTGAGCTTATCGCCCTCCATGGCTGAGAATCACCTTCCGTCGGCCTTGTGCCGGCGGGGGGAACAACTGGCCGCTACAGAAACAACCTGCTGGCCTCAACTCTTCGTCCGGTTCATCCGGGCAGAAGCTACGAACGAGGAATATCCATAGGCCATGCCTTTCGATCGCTGGTTCCGCCCGGGCAAGCCGCACGGAGACTCTGAGAAAGACTTTACTTCGGCTGGTAGCCATCAGTTATGGCTCCGCCGGTACGAGGCCGACGAAAACCAGATTGTGGCCGTGAAGTGGGTGGCACTGACTTTCGTGCTATGCCTGAGCACAGGGGAACGGAGACCTTCCGGTCAACATCACAGATCTGGTTTGGCGACATCCCACGATGACAACGTGAATGATGCCGTTCACAAGGCGGGAAGTCGCAGAGAAGTTTTGTACTCTCGCGTCACCACCAAACCGCGACGTTCATACGAGCGATAATCTCGTCGCCTACAGCGCAGTGGCCATAGCAACACCGAGTTTGAAGGCTCTTATAGAGAGAACGACATCCCAGTGGTGCTTCATGGTATGAGGCGAAAGCCGTTGTAGACCGACTTCAGGGGCGGTGTCCATCGATTGATTTTCCTCGCACGATGGATGGCCCTGAATTGCAGAATCGGGTTGCCGATGTTGCTCTTTTAAATGGCACTTCTGAAGTCAGGCCATCATTGCGTCGGCGTCTACGTCAGATTTTGCGGCAGGACAGTTCATAAACTGGCCATTCGGTGCTGCAGTCATTGCAGTGAAATCCAACAATGGTAGCGGTGCCGGGAACTGGCAGCCGATTTTTCGGACTGATGACAGAATCCGTGAGCTCAAGGGGCTCGATGTCGTTATGGCCGCACTCGGGACAGATGCCGTTTTGATGAATCAGCCGAGCACGATCGACGGCCGGCATAAATCGGCCGCTAAAAATGACGGACCTACGAGCCCGGTCGATTGGAATAATGTCCTGAGATGATTCGTCAGAACCAATCGGCAGGATGTCTTCGTGAGTCGTTTCGTCTGATGGTGTGAACAGACGCAGATGAATTCGGTTCATGCGTGTTTCCTCCTTGAAGCACGAGTCCCTAAATGGCGCTCTGAGGCAAGATGAGTGATTCAACATCCGATGCTGAACATCACATTAGCAGAGCCTTGAGACGACTGCTGAGCTGAGTGAGATGAGATGTCTCAGCAGTTCGTACCGCGAACTCTATCCGTCCTGCCGCAGGAACTCAAGGGGCCACATTACGATTGTAATTAAGGTAAAATGCGGCATCCTGGCGGGAGGATGCGGGGCGAAACAGACCGCCCTGCCCTGTGCAGATTCTGCCGGTCGACTTCGGCAACCTATTCTTCCAGCATCTCTTTTCGAATTTCGACCATCACCGACGGCAGAAATACGATGCCCGAGTAATGATCGGCCGGCATTTCAATGTGATGACCGTCCGGCAGATTGGCGGCCTTTGCGAGGGCAAAGCTGCAGGCTGGCGGTACGACATCGTCATACTTTCCGCTGTAAAGCCATGTGGTGTGAGGATTCAGGCGGTGGGCCAGACGAAGTGGTTCAACGGGCCTCGCCAATTCGCGGACTTTGTCGCCATCCACGCCGATGGATTCCAGGCGTTCACGGACTTTCGCGGCATCCTTCGCACCCTTCAGCACGACATCATGAAGATTGCCGCCGGCCAGCAGAATGAACACACGATCAAATCCCTGATCCAGGCCAGCGGTCGTGGAGGTGATAAATCCGCCCAGGCTGGTTCCCTGAATACCGATTCGACTGCCATCCACCAGAGGAAGGCTGGCAGCAGCATCCCGAGCTCGTCGCGCATCGGCCACGGCCTGTTTCATAGATGTCAGGATCATTTCGGGTTTGCCTGTATTTTCCGAATGACGAACTCCATAGCCTGGCATCTGGACCATGAACGTATGAAGCCCCTGCGCAGCCAGGCCACGCGCAAAGATTCGGCCAACGGTCATCCCGCGTCCCGATTCATGGACCACAATAACGCAACGTGTGCGAACTGGTTTTTTGTCCGCATCTTTGGCGACGTACCATTCCAGAGAGACGTTGTCGTTGATAGCGTCACCGGAAGGAACAGCTGACGGGAAACGAATCAACAGATCGCCTCGTTCGTTCTCCGCCTTTTCGCAGGATACCTGGAATGTTTCTGGCTTCCAGCGAAGACCTGCGAGGCATTCGTTTGCATCTTTGTTGGCGTCGGCGTCAAGTCCCAGAGTGTCCTGCGCGGCGAACGTGTCACCCGGCGCGGGAAGCAATGGCGGGTTTAGTTCCTGGGCGAACGCTGATCGAATCAGGATGGCAGCTGCCGTCAACATGGTGAAACAGTAGATTGCGCCGGCCGATCGATTCATGCTTGTGCTCGTCCTGAATTTGACATTAGACATGTGACATGTGACTTTGCCGGATTATGATATGCAAACAGTGCGACAGTGAGATGCGTCGCGGGCTGAAGCTCAATGGTACTCGATTCGACGGGGCATCGTAGTCGTGGAAGCCGCCAAGATTTTCGGAAGGCTGGCTTATCAAGCAGACAACCGAAACGCCTGGCGCGTTCCGCTCCAAAATGAGTGCCATCGGGCTGACGCTGTGCAACCGGTCGTATGTTACGCTATCGGACCGGTGCTTTACCCATCAGCCGACGCAGCAGTCCAATTTGGCCAGCATGCAGCATCTCATGGTGCGAACAAAACAGCAATCCACCAAACTTGGTGGCAAACGCTGCGTAAGGCATATCAACAGGTTCATCCAGTTGAGCTTCTGTGATCTGCGGCAGCTCCAGCATTGACTGTTCGAACACGCGGTTGAACACTGCCCGAATCTCTTCAGGAGCCGGATTCGCGTCAGGATCAGGATCGGGCGTTGTGCCTTTGCTGAACTTCTTTCGAAAGGTGGACGACATCAACTCCATGTCGATTTCTGCTCGCCCCCGCATGCGGAACAGGCAGAGCCCGTACTGCGCCATGGCGAGGTGGCCGATCTGCCATGCGAGATGCGAAACTCCTTCCGTTGGCTGACGAAACCAGTCATCCGGACTCAGGTCGTTCAGCAGGCTCAGAGTGTATTCACGAGCGAATTTGATCTGGCCGATGACAAGTTCAAGGCGTGGAGAAACGGTCATACGTAGAGTTTCAGTGAGGGGAAAATTCAGGGATAAACGACATCTCGTCGTCGACGGCCATGCAGAACGCAGCGATCAGATCGGCCGCATGTTCAAGATCCGATTCCGCCACCAGTTCCACTGGGCTGTGCATGTACCGATTTGGAATTGTAACCAGACCCGTTGCGCATCCGCCCCGGCTGAGCTGCAGCGCGGCTCCATCATTGCTGGCTGGACATCCGAGCGCATTGATCTGAAATGGAATCAGATGCTCCTTCGCCTGTTTCACCAGCAGGTCAAACACTTTGGGATTCGCATTGGGGCCTCGCACAAGCACCGGGCCCTTGCCAATTTCGATGCGTCCAAATTCGTTCTGGTCAATCCCCGGGCAGTCGGTAGCGTGAGTCACATCCACAGCGATGGCGATATCCGGATTCACATTGTAAGAACTGGTTATGGCGCCGCGCAGGCCGATTTCTTCCTGAACTGCAGAAACAGCCACCACACGCGAAGATGGTTTTTGGGCTGCGATTTTTTTGAGCGCATTCATGATGACCCAGATGCCTGTGCGATCATCCATCGCGACTCCTGCAAGGCGACCATTGCGAAGTTCTCGAACGCACGGTTCTGGCGTGACAAAATCGCCGATGCTGACGATCGAACGAGTTTCTGATTCTGAAGTGGAACCGATGTCGATCCAGAGTTCCTTCATTTTCGGAACTGTTTTTCGCTCATCAGGGTCCAGCAGATGAATAGGTTTCCTTGCGATGACTCCAGGGACCGAGCCGGAGGCGGTATGAACCAGCAGTCTTTGTCCCAGAAGAATCTGCATGTCCCATCCGCCAACAGGATTGACTCGCAGAAAGCCAAAGTTGTCAATGTGGCGCACGATCAGCCCGATCTGATCACAGTGAGCATCCAGCAGAATGGTCCGACGTGCCGAGCCGTTAATTGTTGCCAGAACATTCCCATGGACGTCTGTCGTGACGTCTGAGGTGAAGGTGGAAGCAAAGGCACGCACAACACTTTGAATTTTTTGCTCATGCCCCGAAGTTCCTGGGGTCAGCAGCAGGTCGGTGAGAAACTGATCTGGCATAGTGTTGTTCGGCAGTGAAAACAGTGGTTCAGGAAATGGGAGTCGTTTATCAGAACGATCGGCGGAACTATCTGAGATTGTGGCTTTGCATTCCAGAGTGTCGCGAAAGTTATTGTCGCCCGGCTACGGCGGCTGTTTTAACTGCGTGGATGCTCAAGCAGTAGAACGTTTCCAGGAGCGTCTCTCGCCGGCTGCATCGATTCTGTCCCAGTTCTGCTATATGCTTAATCCATTCACGGGCCGCTTCCGTTCCACGTTTGCAGCGGCGTGTGCTGGCAAGCACAAGCCTTTCATGCAACTTTTTTACAAAGTTGATGCTTAGCAAGCCATTGAATGGTTTTGTCTTCAGGAATTTTGTCCATGAGTGAATATCTGAACGGGGAATCGCTGGCGGCGTTGTTGACGTTGACGTCGCTTGAGATGGTCCTCGGAATTGACAATGTGATCTTCATCGCCATCCTCTGTGGCAAACTGCCGGAAGCGCAGCGTGACAAAGCGCGAACGATGGGGCTGTTGCTGGCTGTGGTTTCTCGCATCCTGCTGGTTCTGGCCATTGGCTGGGTAATGACGCTCACGAAGGAACTCTTCGTGCTGTTCAATCATTCGGTCACCGGCAAAGATCTGATCCTGATTCTTGGCGGACTTTTTCTGCTCTTCAAGGGGACACGTGAGATTCATCACAAAATGCAGGATGCCCGCAGTAACGAAGAGAAGGTAGCCGTCATCAGTACGTTGCGGGCTGTTCTGTTTCAGGTCCTGCTGATCGATGTGGTGTTTTCTCTGGATTCCGTCATCACTGCTGTCGGCATGACTGAAGGTCTGAAGCATCCCATTCCGATCATGGTGACTGCAATTCTACTGTCGGTCGTTGGAATGCTGATTTTCTCAAAGGCAATCGTGGTCTTCATCGAGCGAAACCCGACGATCAAAATTCTCGCTTTGTCGTTTCTGCTGCTGATCGGATTGCTGCTGATGGCCGAAGGCTTTGGGCATCATGTTCCCAAAGGTTATGTCTATTTTGCCATGTGCTTTTCTTTTGCCGTGGAAATGCTGCAACTTTGGACACTCAAGCCCCAGAAGCCGCAGCCCACAGAGACTCAGTATTAACGAGAATCGATTTCCGAAGGACTTCAGTTTCTGCGAATCACCAAAAGTTGGACCTTCCAGCCGGTTGATCTGCTGCAATGTGAACGTAGGATGCAACGGCTGGTCCGTGTTATTGGGCTTTCCTTCGTCCACATCCTTCAGATTCACGATATTCCATGCCAACTGCCGAGCAACTGAAAACTCTGGTTTCCAATGTTATTGAACCAGTTACGGAGAAGTCACTGGGTGACCTCCGCATGATTCGTGATACGTTCGTCAACGGGAACGATGCCCGTGTGCGAATTGAGCTGCCGACTCCGGCGTATCCGGACAGCAAGAAACTGGAAGAGCTGATTCGACAACGAATTAAGTTTGCCGCTCCGGAACTGGAGCCTCGGATTGAGATCCAGTCGACTGTACGTGGCAAAGATGCGGGCGGCCGGATTGGTCTGAACGTTCACAATGTGATTGCCGTTGGAAGCGGTAAAGGCGGCGTCGGTAAAAGTACGGTTGCCGCGGCCCTCGCCTGCGGGCTGCACTCATTCGGTTGTCGCGTCGGCCTGATGGACGCCGATGTTTATGGTCCCAGCATTCCTCACATGATGAATGCTCAAGGACGTCCGGCCGCTACCGAAATGGCCGACGAACAGGGCAACAAATTTATGCGGATGGAGCCAGTCGATGCGGGCGGCGTGAAGCTGATGTCGATGGGATTCTTCATTGAGCAGGGACAGTCGGTTGTCTGGCGAGGCCCGATGCTTCACAAAGCGCTGACTCAGTTTCTGAAGGATACGCAGTGGGGCGAACTGGATTATCTGATCATCGACCTGCCTCCAGGAACCGGCGACGTGTCGCTGACTCTGGCGCAGCAGGTCGGCTTGGCGGGAGCCGTTGTCGTCTGTACGCCGCAGCAGGTCGCGCTGCTGGATGCAATTAAAGCCGTTGATATGTATCAAAAGGTCAACGTGCCGATTCTTGGCTTTGTTGAAAACATGACCGGCGACGTCTTTGGTCGTGGCGGCGTGCAGAAGGTGGCTCAGGAACTGAAGATTCCGTTCCTTGGGGAAATTCCTCTGAACGCCAGCATTCGCGAATACAGTGACCGTGGCCAGGTGATGCAGATGATGATGGATGAAAGCTCATCACGCGATGCGCTGCGGAGGGTCTGTCAAAACGTGGCCATGCAGGTGTTCAAAGAAATCATTAAATCGCCAGCCGGACCCGTTCTGGAAATTCTCTGAGTTCATGGCGGATGGCATCGGGACTGCCGTTGCTTCTGCCGTGTTCCTGTTGTCTGTTGTTTAATGAATCGTGCTGGTATCCCATGTTGCCGACACTCAAAGAGATCTTTGAAGAGTTCACCGATCTGGATCGAGAAGATCAGTCTCAGTACCTGCTGGAACTGGGCGACGACCTGCCGCCGTTTCCGGCGGATGCCCGAACGGAACAGAATAAAGTCCATGGGTGTCAGAGTCAGGTTTGGCTGATTACCGAAACAGAGGGGCTTGGCGCAGAGGCTCGCTTCACCGTCCGAGCCGACAGTGATTCAAATATCGTGCGAGGCCTGATCGGTATTTTGCAGGCGTCGTACAACGGCAAGACGGCTCAGGAAATCGCGGACTACGATATTCTCGATGTTTTCCGTCGGCTGGACCTGCAGCAACACGTCACCCCGCAGCGCCGCAACGGGCTGCGAGGTATGGTGGAGCGAATTCTCTCGCTCGCTAACCGGCATCTCCTGATTACCGGAGCAGGATTACCCGAGACTGTTGCTGTGGCGGCTGTTGCTCCAGTGGCCCGGCCTGAGGCAACTGTTCGACCCTTCGATCCGGACAAAGTTCGTCAGCAGTTTCCTGTTTTGAACCGGCCACTTGCCAGTGGTTTGCTGCCTGTTTATCTCGACAGCGGTGCGTCGGCGCAAAAGCCGCAGATCGTGATCGACAAAGAGCGGGAAGTCGAAGAGCAGTACTTTGCGAATGCGCATCGCGGAACGTATCAGTTTGGCGTTCGAATTGATGAAGAATTCGAAGGCGCTCGTTCCACGGTAGCCCGGTTTCTGAACTCACCGTCGGAATCGTCGATTGTCTTCACGCCGGGAACGACTATCGGGCTGAATATGATCGCGTTTGGCTGGGGCCGCAGGCATTTGCAGCCGGGCGATGAAATTCTGACAACTGTCATGGAGCATCACGCGAACTATGTTCCGTGGCAACAACTTGCCAAAGAGAAAGGGGCCCGTCTGCGGTTGATTCCGCTGACCTCGGACGGACAACTGGATCTGACGCGACTCGATGAAGTTCTGACCCGTCGCACGAAGGTGCTGGCTGTGACCGGCATGTCGAACATGCTTGGGACAATTAACCCGGTTCGTGAACTGACTCGACGAGCTCACGATGTCGGTGCCTGCGTGGTGATCGATGGAGCCCAGAGCGTGCCTCATATGCCGAATGATGTGGTGGCCGATGATGTCGATTTTCTGGTGTTCAGCGGGCACAAGGTTTACGGACCGACGGGCGTGGGAATTCTCTACGGAAAGCCAGAACGGCTCGATGAGATGGACCCTGTGATCTTCGGCGGTCACATGATTTCTGAAGTGCACCAGGAGGATTCAACCTGGTCGGCGGCGCCGGCGAAATTTGAAGCGGGCACGATGCCGATTGTCCAGGCCATCGCTCTTGGCACAGCCATTCGCTGGGTTCAGGACATTGGTATCGAAGCCATTCATCAGCATGAGCTGTCGCTTTTGCAGAAGACCGTTGAGCGGCTGCGAGCCATCCCGGGAATGACCATCTATGGTCCGGATGTGGCCTATCGCGGCGGGATCGTCAGCTTTCGGATCGACGGAATTCATCCGGAAGATCTGGCCGCGATGCTTGATCAGAAAGGCGTCTTCACTCGTCATGGTCATCATTGCACGATGCCCTTGCATACGTACCTCGGCGTGTCAGCGACAACTCGCGTCAGCTTCGGGGCGTACAATACTGAGAGTGATGTGGATTCTCTGATGAATGCAATTGAGTTCGCTCGCAAGTCGCTGCTGAAGTAGCACGGATTATTTCGGCAGCTTCGTCTTCGGTTTCATTTCGCCATCCATCATTTCGCCATCCATCATTTTGGCCCCTGGCTTTTTCACAGGCCTGTCAGAATCCATCTTCATCCCCGATTCCGAATCGTTCATCGTCTCACCCTCGTCCACGCCCAGATCGTCCATTTTCTCTTTGGAATTCATCTCTGGTGAGTCCGCGTCAGAAGATTCAGACTCGGGTTCCGGCATTGTGGAATCCTTCGGAACATCGGACGACTTTTCCTCAGTCTTGCCTGGCTCCGCCGGGGGACGTGAGATTTCCTCGGCAACAGCGGTGAACTCCCCGGCAAAAGGTTTCGCGTTGTCAGGCAATGTCCGACCAACGATTTGAAAAGTCCGCGTTGCTTTCGGCAGACAAAAGTACAACATCCCCGCGTTGTCTTCGTAGGCGCATCGGATCTGGCGACTGCCCGTCTCGGCGATCACAGCAAAACTCAAGGCACCGCCGCAGGCGTTGATGCCGATATTGTCGCGCACGGCAATCGCATCAATGCCAATGACGTCCCCGTTGATCTGCGCCAGCTTGTCTTTGCAATAAGCCTGAAGGCTTGAGTGAAGAATGCTCATGCGTTTGCTGTTCAATGCCGGGCGTTCTCGCTTCAGCCAAAGAGCCAGAGGCTTGCTGGATGTTGTGTTGACAGCGAACCAGTCACATGAAGATCCCGCGGTCATTCGGACTTCGATTCCTTCCGGAGTCCCAATCAGACGGCAAGTCATCACATCGCTCGCGAGAGTTTCCGGTGTGGTTTTCAAAAGGTCCTGCAGCGTTTTTTGGTCTTCCGGTGCAAGACCGGAATCCGACCATGGGATTGTCACACCCGGCAGTGTCGTCATCTCCAGACGCTTTGCAGAAAGCTCACCATTCAATTCGGGCAGGCTGCCGGTGACACTGAAAAAGATCACCGCCAGCAGAACAAGAAAGCAAAGCACCGGCATGCCGATCACCAGAGCCCGACTGGGTCTGCGGCGACCCGGCCGTTTGCGACTACCAGAGCCTCGCGGCTTGACGGGTTTGACCGAAAAACTCTCGGGAGCCAGACAAGCGGACTCCGAGGGCCCCGGAATCCCATTGGTCGCAGGTGATGCAGAAGAAGCTTCCGCCACCGTCGTGCTTCCCGGACGAACGACCATCGGGACCAGCAGGTGAGTGTTACACTTTGGGCATCGCCCCTGTTTGCCACCATAAGCATCCGGAACTCGAATTGTGGCAGTACAACTGGGGCAGTCAAATTCGATGGCCATGGGTCACATCTCTAAAACTTTTTTGTCTTTTCATGTCGCCAAAACTGCTGCGGGGGAAACAGCATTGTGGCGGAATCGTCCAACAAACAACAGTGGGATCAGCCTTCCAATCGTTGTTGGCTGCCACCGGGAAACACTTCAGGGAAAATTGTAAATCAAAGGCAGTGCATCCGGAAAAGAATCCAGTTGTGCTGGTCACAACGACGATTCGTAGAGATACGTTAACACTCGCTGTGTCCGGCAATTGCTGCCGAAGCGGCGGCCCGTCGAATTTCGTTCAAGCAGTACTTTATGACACTGACTGATTATCGCATCGATACTGCGATTTTTGCAGGACCGCTCGATCTGCTGCTGTACCTCGTGCGAAAGCAGGAAGTCGACGTCTGTTCCATGTCGCTCGCAAAGATCACGACCGACTTTCTCGACTACATTGATGTGCTTGAGTTTCTGGATTTCGATCTCATCGGTGACTTCGTGGTTGTTGCCAGCACGCTTCTGGAAATCAAAAGCCGCGAAGTCCTGCCAACTGTTGTGGAAGAAACGTCAGACGCTCCGGAAGAAGATACCGGCAGCGATCTGATCTCGCGTCTGATGGAGTACCGTCGGTACAAGGAAGCATCGAAGCTGCTCGATGAACGAGCCTCCGAGTGGCTCGAACGATTTCCGCGACTAAGCAGTGATCGTCCGGCGGCCAATCGCGATCGTGCGGATGATCGCATTCGCGAAGTCGAACTTTGGGACCTGGTCAGCGCGTTGTCACGCATTGTTCGGATTCCGAACCTGGAAAAGGAAATCGCCATCCGAATGGACGAGACACCGATGTCCGTCTTTCAGGAAAATATTCGCGACCGGATTCAGATCGAAGGGCGAGTCGCTTTCAGCTCATTCTTTGAAGGTGAGAAAGTTCAGTCCCGGATTGTGGGCATCTTTCTGGCCATTTTGGAATTGATTCGCCACGAAGGATATCGCTCCGAGCAGCCCATTGATTTTGACGAAATCTGGGTCCTGCCTCCGCGGGCCTGATGCTGCGTGGCTGTGGCAAAAGTCAACGTTTGCAGCGAGACATCGCAGGCGGTTTTCTGGTCTGAGCATCGCTTTGCCTGCAATATTGAGCGTCCGACTGCGTCGACAGTTCGGTGGGCAACCGGCCGATAATTCATACGACAATTCATCCGATGGATAATCCGCGCAGCCAAAACAGAGTCGGATCCCTATGATTTGCTGCAGTGATTTTCGTTCCCATTTCATTGTTCACTAAGCGATTTTGCTATGCCAGTCACACGCATCGCCAGCATTCTTCGAGACGGTCAGCCGGAAACCTCCATCGTAGCCAAAGGGTGGGTGCGGACTCGGCGAGATTCGAAGAATGGATTGTCCTTCATTGAACTTAACGATGGCAGCTGCCTGAAGAATCTGCAGATTGTCGTGGAGAGCAATGTTCCTGCGTATAACGAAAGCATCAAAGATGTGACCACCGGAGCCAGCTTGTCCATCGAGGGGACTCTGAAGGAATCGCCAGGCAAGGGACAGCGGATTGAGCTGCATGCCACGTCGCTGACGGTTCTCGGTGTCGCCGATCCGGCAACGTTCCCTTTGCAGAAGAAGGGGCACAGTATGGAATTCTTGCGCGAAATCGCTCATCTGCGTGCACGTACCAACACGTTCGGCGCCGTGGCCCGAGTTCGCAACTGCATCAGCTGTTCCGTTCACAACTTCTTTCAGCAACGTGGCTTTCTGTATCTGAACACACCGATCATCACCACCAGCGACTGCGAAGGCGCCGGCGAAATGTTTCAGGTGACGACGCTTGACCTAGCCATGCTCGGCAGGAAACAGATTGACAACATCGACTGGAAGCAAGACTTCTTTTCGAAGCCTGCATCGCTCACGGTCAGCGGTCAGCTGGAAGCGGAGACCTACGCGACGGCCGTCGGCGACTGTTATACTTTTGGACCGACCTTTCGCGCCGAGAACAGCAACACCACTCGGCACCTTGCGGAGTTCTGGATGGTCGAACCAGAAATGCCATTTTATGAGCTGCCCGACAACATGGACCTGGCAGAAGCATTCATCAAAACGTTGATCAATGATGTGCTGGAAAAGTGTCCGGACGACATGGCCTTTTTTAATGATCGAATCGACAAAACCGTCCTGAGCAAGCTGGAGAATATCCGCAGTAAGGAATTCATTCGGCTGCCGTACACAGAGGCGATTGAGATCATTCAAAAGAGCGGTCGGAAGTTTGACTATGCCGTGGAATGGGGCAGCGACCTGCAGACCGAGCACGAACGTTTTCTAACAGAAGAACATTTTGGGCAGCCAGTGATTCTGTTCAACTATCCACGGACTCTGAAGCCGTTCTATATGCGGTGCAATGAGGATGGAAAAACGGTCCGGGCGATGGACGTGCTGGTGCCCGGTGTGGGCGAAATTATCGGTGGCAGCCAGCGTGAAGAACGCCTGGATGTTCTGATCCAGCGGATGCACGAGTGCCACCTGAATCCGGAAGATTACTGGTGGTACATTGATCTGCGTCGTTACGGCACAGTGCCCCACGCAGGTTTTGGATTAGGACTGGAACGCGCGGTGCTGCTGATCACCGGAATGACCAACATCCGCGACGTCATCCCGTTTCCACGGACCCCAGGGCATGCGGACTTTTAGGCTTGAGCATTCATGCTGCGCGAGGAGCATCAGCTCAGTCCAAGTGCCTTCAGAATCGCGACTTCGTCATTATCAACGACGATCGGTGGATTCGCGAATGGTGTTGATGTGACGCCCGCTGGAGTCAGCTTTTTGCTCATCAACTCAGGATCGCCGGAATGGTAGGCCATCGTCAGGTCCGGGTCCTTTAATTGATGTCCTGTCAGAATGCAGACGACGCGATCGTCCGCTTGAATCAGGCCTTCTTTGCGAAGACGCATCACACCGGCGATTGTCGCTCCGCTTGCCGGTTCGCAGCCAAAACCGGTCGCTGCAATTCGAGCGCGGCAATCAATAATTTCCTGGTCAGAAACCTTGCGCACGACACCATCACAAACAGAGAGGGCGCGCAGAGCTTTCTCCAGGTTTACCGGGCGATTGATCTCAATCGCGCTGGCAAGCGTAGAAGCTCGCTCATTGTTCGCATTCATCGTGGTGTAACGTGACGAGATTTCTGATGCATTGGGTCGGCCATCGTTCCAGACGAGTTTGCTGTCGTTCACAAACTCATCCAGCGTATCGGCGCCGGACGCATTGATAATCGCCAGACGCGGAACGCGATCGATTAGACCCAGCATCTTCAGTTCCATGAACACTTTACCGAAGGCACTGCTGTTCCCAAGATTTCCACCGGGCACCACGATCCAGTCCGGCACCTGCCAGCCAAGCCCTTCGAGGACTCGCAGCATAATTGTCTTCTGGCCTTCCAGGCGAAACGGATTCACGCTGTTGCACAGGTAGATCGGATACTTTCCGCAGATGTCACGGACTCGAGCCAGCGCGTCGTCGAAGTCACCGCGAATTTGAATCGTCTTTGCTCCGTAATCCAGAGCCTGAGACAGCTTTCCAAAAGCAATCTTTCCACTGCCAACAAACACGATGCATTTGAAGTGTCCGGTGACTCCTGCATAGATCGCCAAGGATGCACTGGTGTTGCCAGTCGACGCGCAGGCCGTCATTTTTGCACCCACCATTCGAGCGTGAGTCGACGCGGCTGTCATGCCGTTGTCTTTAAAACTGCCCGAAGGATTCATGCCCTCATACTGCAGGAAAAGTCGACCGTCCCTCATATCGCACTGTTTGGCCAGACGGTCGTTTTTCTGAAGGATTGTCTGGCCTTCGCCGATGGTGACAATCTGCTCGTCGGAAGCGAATCGCAACAATTCCCGGAATCTCCAGACTCCGCTGTAGTCGACCGGGTTCAGTCGTGTGGTCCATCGCCGTTCGAATTCTGTAAGCGACATTGGAACGGGGATCGCATTCCAGTCGTAGGAGACGTCCAGAAGATTGCCGCACTTTGGGCATGCCGTGAGTATCTGGCCCACGTCAAAGGTTGCGGCACAATCGGGATGGATACATTGCTGAAATGCGACAGACATGGAAAACCGCAAAAGTAAAGACGTCAGAAAGGCAAGCCCCGCGCCCACCGGACAGTGAGCCCGGTCGGGAGCAGAACGGGATGAACAGCAGAACGGGGTAAACAAAGGTTGCTCGTTCGGAGCAATCAAACCTGCTCAGGAGCCGTAGCGTAAGACCGGAAGCAGGCTAATGCCAGACGATTGCTGTTCAATTGCCTGCGCAGCCCAGCCAACAAGCCGGGAAATCACAATGACCAGAGCCTGACGGTCTGGAGGAATATCCAGCAGTGTCATCAGTCTGGCAGCAGCCCAGTCGGTCGTCGGGATTTGTTCTTCCTGAGACAGCAGTTTCTCAAGTCTGGCAGCCGCAGCCTCCAGACGAATTCGGTCGAAACTGCCCAGCATTGTTCGGCAGATCTCGGTCAGAAGTGCAGCACGATTATCGTCCGCCCCCGGACTGAAACCAAACGGCATCGACTGTCCCTCGCGACGTCGCCACCAGGCTTCGGCCTGATCGGGGTTCTGAAAACCGTTCAGCAGATCGGAGGTCCAAACGAACGGATCGTTTCTCAGCTGCGACACGAATACTGTCGCAGCCGACTGCAATGCTGAAACAATATTCGTTCTTGTACTGGCCGCAAACCTGGCCGCAAAACAGGCTGGTCGCATTTCTGTCAGACATCCGCAGATCATCAAAGCGTTCATCGCCGCGTCTTCGGAAGCTGACGGTCGTCGTGAAGGACCGCGGAGTCGGAACAGTAAGCGGCCGGCCCAGGAGAGTTCGGTCTCATCGGCTGACAATTCCGTGGCGGACAGCGACGATAGCTCGAGCGGGTCGCCAAGCCCGGCTGAAAGAATCAACGGCAATTGAGCCAGAAGTCTCCACACCTGGGCTCGAGCACTGTCTTCCGTATTGTCTTGCGGAGTCGGGTCGAAAAACGAAAGTAATGAGACACAGAGAGGGAACAATTCCAGCGGGCGAGCGCCGACAGGCAGTCTGGAAAAGACTTCGGAGCTGGAATTATCAAGCACCGCGGATTCTGCAAGCACCGAGCTGCAATCGGCCAGCTCTTCCTCAGTGGGAAGGGTCTGATTCAACAAAAGCCAGATCACGCGTTCAAACGAGTGCTGCTCGACCAGGTCGTTCACAGGATGCCCGCAATAACAGACGCCCTCATCACTGAACGACAGCAAGTCTGTTTCGCCACAAACAACATCATTGAGCCCACCACTGCTGACGGATTCGCTTTTTCTGATGTCCTGCACCAGACGTCGCAAACCATTCACCAAGTGAACCGCCGGTTGTGCTGATCGATCCATAAAGTCAGACTCCCTTCCTCTTCATGAACACGGATCCATCCTGAGCATTCAGATGTGCGGCGGTATTTCGGAACTCATTTCCAAAATACGGTCACTGCCAGTTGTCTGAAGTCCTCACTGGAAGACACTCTACCCAACTGAACGCCACCTGTGAACCGAACGGGCACCCGAGGATACGAGATGACAAAATGGGTGATGCAGGAGGAATCGCGAGGGAGGCGAGGGGTTGTTTCTGCCTGCGAGTGAGCCCCGGCACGCAGCGCCGTTAAGGATTTCTGTAGCTGGATTCGTGAAAATTCGGGCTTCTGTAACGAAAACTCCTTAACCACGTTGCCCCTGCGTGGAGAGCTGTGTGTTGGCACGCCTGTCTGACAGCATTCGGATGGGATATTGCCGGTGTTGAGTTATTTGTGCTACGGGCAGAGCACTTCCAGCAGGCTGACAGCGCCATCGGGAAGCAGCGATGTTTCACCCGAGCAGGCTGGTAGTAGTACGGTTGATCCCATTGGCAGTGCCGCCGAACCATAGCGACTCTTGACGACCGCATTGCCCTGAAGCGACATCAGAATCCGAAATCGGTCGTCGGTGGTGATGCGAATCGGATCAAGAAATCGGTGGCGGCGAATGACGAAAAAGTCGCACCGCACGAGCTCTTCAAAAGGATGTGAGTAATCACAGAGTTGCACCGGCTGGACAGGTGAAACCGGACCGCGCTGAAAGTCGATGCAGGCAATGGATTCTTCAACGTGGAGGGGGCGCGATTTTCCGGAGGCGTCGACGCGACCCCAGTCGAACAGTCGAAACGTCAGATTGCTCTGCTGCTGAATTTCCGCAAGTACAATGCCCGGGCCAAGTGCATGGACAGTTCCTGCTGGCACAAAAATGCAGTCGCCTGGTTTCACAGAAATCAGATTCAGGCAGCTTTCAAGACTGCCGTCGTTTAGAGAACGTTGTAGCTGTTCGGGGGTGACATCCGCTTTCAGTCCGGCGCAAATCTGGCTGTCCGGCTGGGACTCAAGGATGACCCACGCTTCCGTTTTTCCGTTCTCGTTCGCGTTGTATTGTTTCGCGAGCCGATTATCAGGATGAACCTGAAGAGACAGCCAGTCGTTGGCGTCGAGGAATTTAATCAGCAGCGGGAACTGATCGGCCGTGGCGTGTCGGCCCAGAAGTTCCTGGCGATGGCTGCGCAGGATTGACGCCAGCGACTGGCCAGCCAGCGGACCTGATGCCACATGACTCTGACCGTCGGCATGATCGGCGACTTCCCAGCTCTCAGCGTAATCCTGACCTTCACCAATCGGCTTGTTCAGGAGCGTACCAAGCCGACGTCCGCCCCAGCGAATTCGCTTCAAGATCGGTTCAAAGGTGAGTGGCGGAAGCATGCTCTGTTACTTGAAGGAGAAAATGTCGGCCGTAGGAAGTTCAGCGATGGATTTGAGCCCGAACAGTTTCAGAAATTTTGCAGACGTGACATAGGATACATCACCTCGTTTGTTGCCGGTTCGCTGCAGTTCAATCAGCTGCAGGCGAAGCAGTTGTCGCAGCAGGGACATGGCGTTTGGCCGATCGACCGATTCGACCGTCTCTTTTTCCACAGGCTGATTCCAGGCGACGAAGGCCAGGATTTCCAGCACGTCTGGAGAAAGCTTGACGTCTCTTGGTCCAAGGCCAAACGTCCGAGTCGAAACGTCGCAAAATTCTTCTCGAAGTTCAAGACGATAGCCACCTTCGTGCAGCCGAATTTCGTAAGGTCGGTTCTCCCGAGAGTACGACTGATTCAGTGAATCGACAAGCGACACGGCCACTCGGTTGTCAACATCCTGACCGATCAGAGAGGCCAGCTTGCGAGCTGTGAGGGCCACATCACCGCCCACGAAAACCGCAGCTTCGATAACCTCACGAGGAGAGACCCGCCGAATTCCATCCACAAGCACGGCTTGGCTTGATGCCTCCGCCTCCGCCGCCGTGGACTTCAGATCTTCTGCCAGCTGAGCGCCGATGGAAATTCCCTGCGCCACTTGTTCATCATCACTGGATGGTCCCGGAGCGGCCTCCGCAAAATCAACAAACACAGTTCCCATCTGACGCTCGGCCGCGTCCAGTGCCTCGAGCGCCTGGCGATAGGCGAGCTCAATGTCCTCAACCGCAAAATCCTCTTCGGGCAGGTCGCCGTTCGGAACGTCGAGTTCATCAAGCCGATCTGATTCTTCGGATCCATCCATCATGATTGGGCTATTCTAAGTTAGCCTTGGAAAATGCGGACATCAGTTTTCCGCCGAATCGAAGGATGCCGGATTCCAAAGTCAGTTCGCCGGTGACTTCTCCATTTTTGACCTGGAAATCAAGAGTCGCGCCGTCTCCGCCAGTCTGGAAAGAGGCGATAGCACGAGCACGGCGGCGCGCCCATTCTCGCTGCAGTTCCTGCTCTTCAGTTGTTTTTCCTGGCGGATCTTTCTTTGCGATCTCGTCAAATCTCTGGACCCATGGCAGCAGTTTTACATCCAGATGAACAGGATTTTCTGACGGCTGTGGCGCGCCGAGTCCAGCGATGGTCTGCTTCATTTTTTCTACCGCGCCCGGGCCGGAAGCAAGCCAGACATGAGTCGGGCTGACACCGATGAACAGGTCTTTTTTGGTGCCAAAAATTCTGTCGACGAGATCAATGTATCCTTCAGCAAGCTGCACACGATGAATGGCGACATCGCCCTGGGAAGCGACATTCATCTCAATCTGATTGCCCTTTCCGGCATCTGCGAGTTCTGGCAGAACGGTTGTCATCTTCGCTGCTTCAGGCGATGAAAACGCGCCAACAGAGGTGAACTCGCCCTTGCCGTCTGGAACAGATTCAATAAATGCGTTTAGCCAGCCGGCCTTGATACTGGCTCGAAAAACATCCAGCACACCGGATGTGACTTTGTTCGAAACAGCCTTTTCTGAATCCGTTCGTTCCTTTGATACTTTCAGGCGATCGGCCATATCCTTTTCGGTGAGGCTCAGGAACTCGAGAATGTTCGCCTGTCGCATCGCGTCTACTGGATGGTTCAGTCGGCCGGAGAGTGCCGAACCTTCAAATTTGGCAAGTCCTGCAAACGCGTCGGGCTGAGTTCCAATCTGCTGTATAGTGCCGGATAGTGATGAGCTGGCGATCGCTGCTGCGAAGACTTTCAGTGACGCAACTGGGGCCGTTGGCGTCTTCTTGTCCAGACTCAACACGGCCGAGATGCGAGATGCTTCGGCGAGCAATCGTTCGCCTTCATCCATCTGCTGTTTGACGGCCAGCTTACGCAGTTCAAATTCTGTTGCTGATTCTTCTGGTCGTTTTTGTACGGCATCCAGGCTGACACGTCGAACTTCAGCAAACGATTCGCGACGATGCTTCTGAGCGGCATCGTCAGTTGCAGTGTTGACCAGTTCGGCCACCATATTGCCTTGAATTTTTCCTTCAGGCATTTTGGCCTTCAGGATAAGATCTTTCAGAGTCGGCATGGCCGATTTGTCGTTCGTCAGAACGAACACCGCATACCTGCTGTCCGCGACAACTCGCAGCCAGCCAAACTCCGGATCCTGACTGATCTGATAGAGGCTATGGTCTTTACCATCACGAACAACTTCGTAGCCGAGGGATTCCAGATTCTCACGAAACTGCTTAAACAACGGTTGCGATCCCGAAAGCGGAATCCAGATCAGCAGAGCGTTGGGTTTTACTCCGGTGACTGCACTGACGTAAACGGGACGCGTTTCGTCGACACCGATGGCGAATGTATCGATGTAGCCTTCGATGTTCTCCCACTGCGTCTTTTCGGCGGGGAGCGTCAGGTCGATCAGCGTCTTCAGATCCGCTTTGAGCGAACCAAAGCCGGGATGAGAAATTGTGATGCGGGCGTCCTGCGGGGACTGGGCCAGGGAGTTCGCAGAAGTCGCGGTTGCTGTGATCAGCACAAGTGCCAGATAAAGGACAATTTTCATAATGCTCACCGAAATGCCAGTGGATTAAAAAAGTCTGTTACTGCCACTGCCAGCAGCGTTGGCCAATCTTGTCAGCAGTGGTTGTCAGACTGTGTGAATGCCGGGTTCGAGCCTGGTTCAGGAGTTGGTCGGCATTCAGGTTGACTGTTTTGGAAAAAATCAGGGTTATGAACAATTCAGGAACGTGAAAGACGATTTTGTGATGACGTCACGGCTTGAACTTGCATTACCAGAAAACCTGACAACGCGGATTGTTGCGGAAGCCGCCCAACCTTGCGCCCAGGTTACCTGCAAATTCTATCTGAACGAGTCAAAACGGGTAAAGGCGGGTTGCTGTTTCTGGGTCCAGTCCGGAGCCCATATTTGGGATTTTTTTAAAAAGACTCGACTCCCGGCCGTGACCGGAGGCTCCTGATTCTTGCCGACCTTTCGGAATCGTCCTGGAAGCTGGTGAACCGTTTGAAGTTGCTCGCTGACATTTGCTAGTCTCCCCGCAGCCTCAATTGACTGCTTCTGCTCACTCTGACTGTCTCAAGAGACTCGAATGCCGCGTGATTTTCTTAAGGGTACGAAAGATGTCTATGACGTCGTCGTCATTGGAAGCGGGCTGGCGGGCCTGACGTCCGCCAATATTCTCGCGCGGCAGGGTTGCAGTGTTCTGCTGCTGGAGCACCATTATCAGCTGGGCGGCATGGCCACGTGGTTCAAACGGTCGGGCGGCCACATTTTTGACATCTCTCTGCACGGCTTTCCGTATGGGATGATCAAGAGTTGCCGTAAATACTGGACGCCGGAGATCGCTGAATCCATCATTCCGCTTAAAGGCATTCGATTTGAGAACCCCCAGTTCTCTATCAAAACCACGTTCACTCGCGAAGACTTTACTCGGATCCTGGTGGAACACTTCGGAATTTCACCGTCGACGGTTCAGCAATTCTTCGACACTGCTCGAGGAATGAACTTTTTTGATGAGCAGTCAAAGACAACTCGGGAATTGTTCGAACAATTCTTCCCGGGCCGCGACGACGTCGTTCGCATGCTGATGGAACCGATCACCTACGCCAACGGATCCACTTTGGAGGATCCGGCCATCACTTATGGCATCGTGTTTTCCAATTTCATGCAGAAGGGCGTTTACACTTTTGAGGGTGGTACCGACGCGCTTGTCACCAGGATGCGGGATGAACTGATCCGCAATGGCGTGGATATTCGGATTCGCAGCCTTGTGGAAAAAATTGAAGTCAGCGCCGATCGCAAAGTAACGGGCGTTGTCGTCAACGGAAAACGCATCGCCTGTCGATCGGTGGTTTCCAACGCCAACATCAAATCGACGATCGAAAATCTGGTTGGCGTTCAGCACTTCGATGAGAAGTTCGTTGCGGAGTCCCAGGCTGTCCGGCTCAACAACAGTTCCTGCCAGGTTTATATGGCGTTAAAACCCGGCGAAAGTTTTGATCCCGGCTGCGGCGACCTGCTGTTCCATTCTGAGCATAAGGGATTTGACATCGACGCGATGCTTAGCAGAAATGTCAGTAGCCGCACCTTCAGTTTTTACTATCCCGAAACCCGGCCGGGCAGTGATCGCTGGCTGGTGGTGTCATCCACGAATGCCAATTATCGCGACTGGGCGGAATTGTCGGAAGTTGATTACGAGGCGGCGAAGCAGGACCTGATTGAATCGACTCTGAGTTGTCTTGAACGGTACGTTCCTGATATCCGGGCAAAACTGGCCCATGTGGAAGCAGCCACGCCACGAACCTTCGAACACTACACGCGGCATCTTGCCGGATCTTCGTTCGGCACCAAGTTCGAAGGTCTGCAGGTCAGTCGCGATCTGCCTCAGCAAATCGCCGGCCTCTTTCATGCCGGCAGCGTCGGGATCATCATGTCGGGCTGGCTTGGTGCTGTGAATTATGGTGTCATCGTGAGCAATGACGTGGACAAATACCTGACACAGCCTTCCGCAGGTCTGTAGATTTTCGCACACTTCCTGTGGCACAATCGTCCGCCTTCTCTTTTCGTGGAACGAGTGACATGAAATTTTTTCGAATGGTTTGTCTCATCACAATTTTAAGCTCCAGTGTTTCTTCAGCCAAAGCAGACGAAGGCATGTGGCTCTTCAATGATCTGCCGCGTGAGATGCTGAAACAGAAATACGGTTTTGAGCCGTCGGCAGAATGGGCCGAGCATCTGATGAAGTCAAGCGTCCGCTTCAACGTCGGAGGCTCGGCTTCTTTTATCTCCAGCAGCGGACTTGTGCTGACCAACCATCATGTCGGATCAGACACCCTGTTTAAGTTGTCGACTCCCGAACGCAACATTATGGAGGTCGGCTTTCTTGCAAAGACCACTCAGGAGGAGCTGAAAGCTCCGGACCTGGAACTCAACCAGCTCGTCAACATTCAGGACGTAACAGAGGCTGTCAAGCAGGCCGTGACGTCTGAAATGACGACACAACAGGCGGTTGCTGCAAGACGTGCGGTGATCGCGAAAATCGAAAAAGACGCTCTGGATGCATCTGGTCTGAAAAGCACCGTCACCACGCTTTACGGAGGCGGTCGATATCATCTGTATCAGTACAAAAAATACACGGATGTTCGTCTGGTCTGGGCACCAGAAACGGCGATCGCATTCTTTGGCGGTGATGCTGATAATTTCGAGTATCCTCGCTTCTGCCTTGATGCCACGATCTTCCGAGTTTATGAAAACGACAAGCCGGCGAAGATCGAACATTTTCTGAAATGGTCGGCCGACGGTCCCGTGGAAAATGATGTTGTGTTCGTTTCCGGCAATCCGGGACGAACCAGCCGAATCCTGACGATGGATGCGTTGAAGTATCAGAGAGATCTTAATCTGCCGTACATCCTGGCGAGCCTGCGTCGTCAGGAGATTCTGCTGCAGCAGTATGGATTGCGCAGTAAGGAAAATGCACGCCGGGCCCGGGATGAACTGTTCGGCGTTCAGAACTCACGCAAGGCGCGGCTGGGCATGCTGGCCGGGCTTCAGGATCCACAGGTTCTGGCTGATAAAGCGGCCGCGGAAAAGGCGTTGCTTGAGGCCGTGAATTCTGATCCAAAATTGAAGCCGTTGGCTTCTGCATGGCAAACGATCGCCGAGACCACAACGAAGCGTGCCGATCTGCTGGGCAAGGGGGTGGCTGTGAACAGTCATCTGTATGGCATTGCCCTGCAACTGGTCCAGATGGCGGAGGAAGATCAAAAGCCGTCGGGTGAGCGACTTCCGGAATTCTCGGATGCTGGCCGCGAGTCTCTGCTGCTGCAGCTGTATTCCGAAGCACCAATTTATACCGATCTGGATCAGGTGCTGCTGGCCGATTCGATTGCGAAAACTCTTGAACAACGCGGGTTTGATGATCCTCTGTGTCAGGAAATTTTGGCCGGGAAAAATCCGGCCAGCCGTGCGGCAGAATTGATTGGCGGAACACAGCTGTTGAGCGTGGAAAACCGAAAGGCTGTCGCGGCAGGTGGTTTGCCAGCCATTTTGAACAGCACCGATCCATTGATTCAGCTGGCGAAAATTATCAATCCGGAAGTCCGCAGAATTCGCGTGATTACAGATCAGCTGGATGAGCAGGACAAGCAGGCTTATGCGAAGATTGCTGAGGCAAAGTTTGCGACCGAAGGAACCGCCACTTATCCCGATGCTACCTTTACGCTGCGTCTGGCGTTTGGTCCTGTGAAGGGTTACGAGCAGGACGGCCAGCAGATCCCCGCCTGGACAAATATCGGCGGCGCTTTTGAGCATGAGAAGGTGCACGAAGGCCAGACGGATTATGTGCTGCCGGCTTCGTGGAAGAAATCGGCTGACAATCTCAGTAAGGAGACGCCGTTCAACTTTGTCTGCACGGCCGACATCATCGGAGGCAATTCAGGAAGCCCTGTTGTGAATCGCAGGGGCGAACTGGTCGGGTTGATTTTTGATGGAAACATTCAGTCTCTGTCCGGCAACTTTGTCTACACGGACACGCAGGCTCGCTCTGTTTCAGTTCACTCCAGCGCCATTCGCGAGGCGATCAAAGTTGTTTACGGTGCTGAGTCTCTTGTGAAGGAACTTGGCAAATAGTTTTTTTTGCCAATCGTCATTGTCGGTGGACGCCGCTGTTCCCGCATTCTCTGTCCTGAGTTGTTTTCATTCTGTTAAGGCCAGCCATGACACTTGACGAACTTCAGCAGCTGATCGATCGAATGTACTCCAGCAAGGATCAGACGCGTGGGGTTGAAGGGACTTTCATGTGGCTGATGGAAGAGATTGGCGAGCTGGCGGCGGCCTTGCGGGAGTCCCCTAAAGAGGACATCGCGAAAGAGTTTGCCGATGTTCTGGCGTGGCTGGCCACAATCGCCAATGTGGCCGGCATCAATCTGACGGAAGCTGTTCAGCAGAAGTACGGTCATGGCTGCCCGGGCTGCAGCAAAATGGTGTGCATTTGTGCGGCGTCCGAGAAGCCATAACATCCGCAAAGCCCCGCTCGCTTGCTCGCGGGAATCGCAAGTAACGAGTCATGGAATAACTCGATTACGTAGTTCGGTCATTCCATGACCGAAACCTCTTCCGCTTCATCGCGGCTATTCAGCCTTCGTCAGCCGCACCATGTAGTCGACGAGCTGATTCCAATTCTCTGCTGTCCAAAAACGTCAAACCGATCGACGCGCCCATCTGCTGGTCAACATCGTGGTTGATACCGCCGCGAAGAAAGTTCTCGTACGATGGGCATTCCTGCCCGTCGAATTCCTTTAGAGTGGCACGTCGGGCGAGAATGCCCAACCTACCGCCATATTCGAGGCTGAACATAAATGCCGTGTTTTTTCAGACATGGCGCTGCCCTGTTACGCAGGGGATAGGACGTTGCAGATCCAGCGGGCCAGGAAATAAGGCTTTAGAAATCGCCGACGACTTCACCTCCGGCTCGAGTCCCCAGGGCTCGCCAGATGCTCAGATCAATGTTTTCGTTGATCGTACGGACGGAGCCATCGGCGAGGGCTGACTGCACAGTGCCAGGATGATAACTGCGAGAATTTAATGCCGAGTAACTTGCCGACGTTGTGCTGCTGCCTTCCTGGCGAGACGCATAATCGGTGTTATGAAAAGCGACTCCGCTGTAGTTAAAAATTACGTCGCTGTTAGGGGCCAGGGTCGTCGTGAAGCCGCTATGATGCGAATGGCCGTTGGCCCATTCCGTATGCCCGGATCCATCCTGAGTGGCGACAAAGATTCGGTCTTTGACTCCGGAATCAGCATATTGCGAGACGAGGACTTTGGTGCCCGGAACAGCGGTGCTTGGCGGGCCTCCGTTCCGAGTATATGCGGTCCAAGCATGCACTTCGGATGCCAGTAACGTATTGCTCGTGCCATCGGTCAGCGAAGCCATTTTGATGTTTGAATTTGGAAAGGTGATGCCGTCGCCGCCGCGTCCCGTGGTCGGATCGAAGACTATCCACGTTCCAAAATTGAATCCATAACACGTCGGCATCAGAAAAATCCCGTTCGTCCCTGTATTGCGTGCTCGGTTAGATTTAGGATCAGACGGACATGCGTAACTGGGGACTCGAAAGCCGCTGATGACCGGGAAGTTGCCCCACGCCTTACTGAGATCAATGTGATTGTAAAGATTTACCTGATCGAGGTAGGGAAGAAGCCGCCCGTGAATGGACCACGAACTGTTGTTGGTCACAGCGGGATTCACAGCCATGCTTGGAGGCAAGACGGTATTCGCGGATTCATAATTGTGCATGGCCAGAGCAATCTGTTTCAGATTATTTCGACATTGAATCCGCCGAGCCGCTTCACGAGCCTGCTGCACGGCGGGTAACAGCAGTGCTATCAGGATGGCGATGATGGCAATCACAACCAGCAGCTCGATCAGAGTGAACGCTTTTCGACAGCCGAATTTCGCGAAGGTCATCAGTAGAGATTCCGAAAAAGATATTGGCAACATCCACAGATCGGAGAGGAATTTAGACATTCCCGACGAGCACCCGCCTGAACTTTGCGGTTCACTCAGTCCCAATTCAATTTTCGTACCAACTCGTGGGGCTTTAAAATAACCGTGCGTTAAGCATCAATCTCTGCAACGCTGGCGGAATGTCCGCCGATCCTGCCGCCCAAATCGTCACTTGGGGTCGACGCACAGTGTTTTGAAGATTACCGGCTCACCGGCGGATGACATTCAACGCCTGCATCGCGCATGAGAACATCAGTTTCCACGGGTAAAGGGAGATCCGTCACAACTTGCGTTTGCAGTTCCGCGGCGCAGCCCCGAAGATGCCAGGCATGAGAACAGAAAAACAGAAAATGCTGGCCGGTGAACTTTATGACGCTCTCGACCCGGAACTCGTGACGGCCAGAGAACGCGCGCGCAACCTGTGTCAGGATCTCAATGCAACGCGTGAACTGGAACAGGAAACTCGCCGACGAATCCTCAGTGAGCTTCTCGGCAGCGGTGGCGATTCCGTCTGGATGCAGCCGCCATTCCACTGCGACTATGGAAGCAATATCTATCTGGGTGAACGCGTTTACTTCAATTTCAACTGCGTGATCCTCGACGTGTGCGAAGTTCATGTCGGCGACTTCACATTCTTTGGCCCGGCCGTGCAGATCTACGCCGCAACGCATCCTCTAAATGCACAACTACGACGCTCACAGGAATTCGGCAAGCCAGTTGTCATTGGCTCGGACGTGTGGGTCGGTGGAGGATCCATCATTCTTCCCGGAATAACGATCGGCTCAAGAACCGTTATCGGCGCGGGCAGCGTGGTTACGAAGGACATTCCGGATGACGTTGTCGCTGTCGGAAATCCTTGCCGAGTTCTTCGCCAGATCACAGAGAACGATCGCCCTCAACAGCAGCTTCCAAAATCATTCTCGGCCAACTCAACGGATCTCCGGCCATAAAAAAGCCGCCTCTGCAGAGACGGCTTTATTCAGAATCGATCTTCCGCAAATTATTGAACTTCTTTCGCAACCTTCAAAATCTGGAGCAAGGCCATTGCCTTGTCCAGGCCGCCGACGGAGTTTGCAAAGGCGGCCGCCTTGCGAATGTCGGCGATTCCCACGTTCGCATTGGAGCCCGGATCTTCTTTTGCTTTAGCCTTTGGCTTCGCAGGCGTCCTTTCTTCCGACGATCCTGCTTGAGCCTCAGGTTCTGCCGCCTCGTTCAGACCGCCTGATTCTTCCATCTCGGATTCAATATCCGGTTTCCGTGTACTTGAGCTCTTCTTAGCCATATCTTCATTCCGCTGTCTGCGTGGTTTGAAAGGAGTCCGCCAGCCTTCACATTTTGTGACAGCCGCGCCGTTGAGATTCATGGATTCTCGATCGAAAATTTCATGAGCGGCGGATTGTATGTCATGGCTGAGGTACGTTCGACCGTCCTCCGTTCAATTCGCATGTTCAATAACGAAACTCCCCGGCATCAACACCCGGTCACGATTGGCGAACCCGAGCGCGTGCAGTAGGATCGCCTATCCCAAACCTGACCCATTCCTTCTCGCCACGACGAAAAGAGCGGCTGCCATGGTGCGATTCCTGTTCGGATTTCTGTTCCTCAGTTGCCCACTGATCGGCCAGACCTTTGGCGCCGGGGATCCACCAGACGCTGTTGCGAAATCTGCGCGCCCGAATATTGTGATGATTCTTTCCGACGACCAGGCATGGACCGATTACGGATTGATGGGGCATCCGGCCATTCAGACTCCGAACCTTGACCGGCTGGCATTGCGAAGTGCCTTATTCCGACGTGGCTACACTCCAGTCCCGCTGTGTCGTCCGTCCCTGATGTCGATGATCACCGGCAAATATCCGCATCAGCACGGAGTCACCGGAAATGATCCCCGGCCCGACAAATCACTTTCTGATGTTCAGTATGACCGACTGCGAGAGCAACTGATTTCCCGAGTTGATCAGCAGGCGACTTTGCCCAAACTTCTGGCCGAGCAGGGCTATCTCAGCATGCAGTCCGGAAAATGGTGGGAAGGCCATTATTCGCGTGGCGGATTTACTCATGGGATGACGCGCGGGTTTCCTCAGAAGGGCGGTCGCCACGGTGACGATGGCCTTGAGATCGGTCGCAAGGGAATGTCGCCCGTCTTCGATTTTATCCGCGAAGCCCAGGCTCAACAGAAGCCCTTCTTTTTGTGGTACGCCCCCATGCTGCCTCATACGCCTCACAATCCTCCGGAGCGGCTGCTGAAAAAATATCAGCAGGAAGGTCGCCCGGAGGCCCTGGCAAAGTACTTCGCGATGTGTGAGTTCTTTGATGAGACCTGCGGAGAACTGCTGACTCATCTGGACGAACAGAAGCTGTCAGACAACACCATCGTGGTGTATGTCACCGACAACGGCTGGATCCAGGCAACGCCGGAAATGCAGCTTGGAGCCGCATGGGATCATGGCTTTGCACCTCGATCCAAGCAGACTGTTTATGAAGGAGGAATTCGCACGCCCATCATGATTTCATGGCCCAGGAAAATTACTCCGACCGATCGACCCGAACTGGCCAGTACTTTGGATGTCTTCCCGACGTTGCTGGCAGCCACGGGACATGAGCTGCCTGACGGACTTCCCGGCGTCAATCTTCTGCCACTGCTTCAGGACCAGAAACCACTCGAGCGAACATTTTTGTGCGGAGAAAGTTTCTCCCATGACGTGGCCGACCTGAACAATCATGAAAGGTCGCTGCAGTATCGCTGGTGTATCGAAGGGCCATGGAAGCTGATTCTCACCTACGACTTCCCGGCTGATCGTTACTCGTTTGTGCATGCCGTGAATGAACGTCAGCCTCAGCTTTTTGATGTCGTATCCGATCCCTCCGAACAACAGAACGTGGCCGAACAGAATCCGGAGGTGGTCCGCCGACTGGCCGCTCACTTGCAGGCAACATGGCACGTGAACAAAGCACCGATTGGTTTAAAATAGTCGTTGAATTTCAACAGCACACTCGTAGCCCTGCCTTCAGCAGTGAGTCCTTCAGGAATTTTCAATGGCCAGTATCTGCGTCTTCTGTGGTTCACAAAGCGGCGATGATCCGCAGTACGTTCAGGCCGCGCATGACCTTGGAAAATTCCTTGCATCAAACAACCATACGATGGTCTATGGCGGCGGCAGCACGGGCATGATGGGAGCGATTGCAGACGCGATGCTCGAACTGGACGGCCACATCATCGGTGTCATTCCTGTGCATCTGGCTCGCGTTGAACTGATGCATGCCGCAGTCAAGGACATGCGACTGACGGCCGATATGCACGAGCGAAAAGCAACGATGCATCGCCTGTCCGACATTTATGTGGCTCTTCCGGGCGGTTTTGGAACAATGGAAGAACTGTTTGAGGCCATCACGTGGGCTCAACTGGATCTTCATACGCATCCCATCGTGGTGGCCAATATCAACGGAATCTACGATGGCCTTGTGCAGCTGATTGACGGGATGAAAGACAGCCATTTTCTGTCTGAAAAATGTCGCAACCTCGTCACAATCGTGAACACCAGCGAATCGCTGCTGCAGTGGCTGAGTGACACCACGCAATCCATCGCAAGTGTCTGAAAACAACGGTTGACGTTGGCCCCGGTGCCCAACGCCCGATGGCGGTCAATTTGTGATTTTAGTAGCCATCACTCTCCGAGTGATGAATGCCATGGGCCGCGTAGTGCGGCCTTCGTCACTCGGAGAGTGA
>Ga0209702_10000643_pt1 | contig 73640 bp, 60 predicted proteins | sample FRY01_FD_187210 | JGI IMG/M metagenome (GOLD analysis project Ga0209702, IMG submission 187210) | Freshwater microbial communities from Lake Fryxell liftoff mats and glacier meltwater in Antarctica - FRY-01 (SPAdes) (version 2) | ecosystem: Environmental > Aquatic > Freshwater > Ice > Glacier... | reverse complement strand
TGAGCAAACCCGCTATACCCAAGGGAACCAGAGATTTCGGACCAAAAGAAATGGCCCGAAGGAATTATTTATTTGGTGTAATCCGCAACAATTTTGAGCGATATGGTTTTTTGCCTATCGAAACTCCTGCAATGGAGAATCTATCTACATTGACCGGTAAATATGGTGATGAAGGTGATCAATTGATCTTCAAAATTCTGAATAATGGCGATTTTTTGTCGAAAGCTGATGAGGTTGCCCTTAAATCCGGAGATTCCAAAAAGTTGGGATTTAGTATAAGTGCCAAAGCTTTGCGATATGACCTTACAGTGCCTTTCGCTCGTTTTGTGGTAATGAATTCAGGCCAATTACCAATGCCTTTCCGTCGTTATCAAATACAGCCTGTATGGCGAGGAGATCGCCCAGGTAAAGGCCGCTATCAGGAATTTTTTCAATGTGATGCCGATATTATAGGTAGCGAAGGATTATTGAATGAGGTTGATCTTGTTCGATTGTTTGATGATGTATTGAGCGATTTGAAAATTCCAGGAGTGCGCATTAAAATGAATAATCGCAAAATATTGGCTGGCATTGCTGAATCATTAGGTATTCCTAGTCAATTACGACAGCTTACGATGTCCTTGGATAAACTTGATAAAATTGGAAGGGACGGTGTGGAGAAAGAATTGAAAGAACGTGGCTTTTCAGAAGATATAGTCAATAAAATGGACAAGGTTTTCAGTTTGAGTGGAGACCAAGATGAGCGTTTGGCAATAATTGCTGAATTGGTTAAAGATTCTGAACTGGGTACTTTAGGAATTAAAGAACTGAGAACTGTAATGGAAACCTCATGGCATGCAGGATTGCGAAATGCCCGTCTTGAATTTGATGTTACCCTAGCACGAGGATTGGATTATTACACTGGAGCCATATTTGAAGTAGCTGTGGAGAATGCAGAAGTTGGAAGTATTTGTGGGGGTGGAAGATATGATGATTTAACCGGAATTTTCGGATTGCCGGGTGTTTCCGGTGTGGGCATTTCATTTGGTGCCGATCGTATTTATGATGTGATGCTTCAATTCAATCTTTTTCCAGAAAACACAGTTAAAAGCACTCAAGTGCTGTTCGCTAATTTCGGCGAAGAGGAAGCAATACATTGTTTGAATTGGCTTTACGAATGCAGAGCTGCGGGTATTGCTTCGGAGATCTACCCTGAAAACGCCAAAATGAAAAAGCAATTCAAGTACGCCGACGATAAAAATATTCCTTGGGTTGTTCTGGCGGGCACTGATGAAGTAGCTTCCGGTATGCCGGGTGTGAAAAATATGCTTACTGGAGAACAACAGAATGTCGCAGCAACAGAATTGGTAAATTACCTCAAAATCAATATTTAATAGAGCCCTAGTTTGAGTGCTATTTATTGTTTTTTGACGTGTAATTTGCAGTTTAACAAACCCTATTAGCTTTCATTCGCGCCACAATATTTCTCTGCAATATTTAATGTTCAGCCCTACTTTCCCCATTTTTTCTCATGTGAATGATCTTTCAGAACAGGCGCAGATTGTTGATGGTATTAGGATTTTTTTCCCTGATATTTTTCAAAGGATTTTGAGCTGATTGCTCTTAATTTTAATAGAAGCTACAGAAAGCCAACAAGAGAGTTTATTCGGATTTTTTTGGAATTAAGCCGAGTTCTTCGCCTTTCATGAGCATGAATCGAAATGCCTCGTCGAAATCATTGCTAATTATGCCATCCAGTATGGCTTCTTTGATTTGATTCTTAATGATCCCCACTTCTTTTGATGGCCCTAATCCATAGGTTTCCATAATAAATTCACCACTTACAGGTGGCTGAAAATTGCGGATATGGTCACTCTCTTCAACTTCTTTTAGTTTGATCTTTACTTTTTCATAATTGGCCAGATATCGAATTACCTTGGACTCATTTTTCGAGGTAATATCGGCCTTGCAAAGTGTCATCAGAGCATCTACATCATCACCAGCCTCAAATAACAATCTTCGAATTGCTGAATCTGTAATCGCTTCTTTTGTAAGAGCAATGGGCCTTAAATGAAGTTCGACCAGTTTCTGAACGAATTTCATTTTATGATCCAAAGGCAGCTTGAGACGTTGGAATATACCGGGAACCATTCTGGCACCTTTATCTTCATGCCCATGAAAAGTCCAACCTAATTCAATATGAAAGCGTTTAGTCGGTGGTTTGGCAATATCATGCAAAATGGCAGCCCACCTGAGCCAAAGGTCATTGGACTCAAGTGACACATTATCAAGTACTTGAATGGTGTGGTAAAAATTATCTTTATGGCTAAGTCCATTTTTGGTTTCCACTCCTTTTAGTGCAATCATCTCTGGAAAAAATATTTCCAAAAGTCCGGTTTGCATCAGCAGTTTAAACCCAACAGAAGGCTGATCAGCGAGAATTATTTTATTTAATTCAGCTGATATTCGTTCCATAGAAACAATCTTTAGTCGATGCCGATTATGAAAAATGGCATTAAGACTTTGAGCTTCTATAATGAAATTCAATTGAGTAGCAAATCGAATCGCCCTCATCATCCTAAGCGGATCATCGGAGTAGGTTATATCCGGATCCAGCGGTGTTCGTAGGATTTTATTATTTATATCAAGCAATCCATCAAAAGGATCTATCACTTCTCCAAAATAAGAATCACTCAAATCAATAGCGAGTGCATTAATAGTGAAATCGCGGCGATTCTGATCGTCTGCTATACTTCCTCTGCTTACTAAAGGTTTTCTAGAATCTGGATTGTATGACTCTTTTCTAGCTCCTACGAACTCGATATCATAGTCATCCATCTTGAACATGGCAGTTCCAAAGTTTTTGAAAACATGAACTTGCGTTATACCTAAAAGCTTAGCGGTTAAATTGGCCAATTGAATTCCATCGCCATCAGTTACAAAATCAATGTCTTTGCAAGGACGCTTTAAAATCAGATCACGCACATAGCCACCGATAACGTAAGCCGCAACATTTTGCTGTTGGGAGGCCTTTGCTACTGCGGCAAATACAGGATGCTGAAGGTAATGTTCGAGATTCATCTGGCCTGCGAATTTAAGCTTTTGACACGTATTTTTTAAGATCAAAAAAGCCAATTCAAGATCGAATGGGTAAAAATGAGTTCTGAAATAATGTATTTTGCAAGCAATTCTATGTAAATATGAGTGATAACTATCTTGAAATCAACAAAAATTCTTGGAACAATAGGGTAGATGCTCATTTACATTCAGCATTTTATGATGTTCAGGGCTTTATAAATGGGAAGTCCTCACTCAATGCCATTGAATTAGAATTATTGGGCGATGTAAGAGGATTAGAAATCTTACATCTACAATGTCACTTCGGTCAGGATAGTATTTCTCTTGCACGCATGGAGCAAAGGTTACCGGAGTAGATTTGTCTGATAAAGCCATTGACGCCGCGATTGAATTGAATGCGAAAACCCAAAATGATGCTGAGTTCATTTGTTGTGATATTTATTCCTTGCCCGATCATCTTAATAAGAAGTTTGACGTAGTTTATACCAGTTATGGTACAATAGGTTGGTTGCCTGATTTATACAAATGGGCCGCTGTCATTAATTGCTACTTAAAACCGGGAGGTCGATTCATTATGGCTGAATTTCATCCTGTAGTTTGGATGTTTGACGAGCAGTTTTCGGCAATTAAATACAGCTATTTCAATACTGGAGTGATTATCGAAAATGAGAACGGAACTTATGCTGACCGTGATGCTAATATCCAACAAGATTACGTTATGTGGAACCATGGCTTATCTGAAGTTCTAGGCAGTTTATTGGAAGTGGGATTAGTATTAAAATCGTTTCGGGAGTTTGATTATTCGCCTTATAACTGCTTTTTAGAAACAAAGGAATATGAACAAGGTAAATTCAGAATCAAACATTTGGAGAACAGAATCCCGATGGTTTATTCACTTTTGGTAATGAAGTAGAATGTCTATAAAATTAATTAAAATATATCTTAAATAATAATATATAATTTACCTAATAATATTCATCTTAAAATGCATACTGAACAAATTCAGAAAATTGTAGATCAAACAGTTGATTCGAAGAGAATATTTGGAGCACAGCTAAGCTTAAGGCATGGAAATGATCTTTTCCATACTTCTGCAGGAAATTTAATTGACGTTCGAGAGTACTTTATTGCAAGTACTACTAAACTTTATATTACTGCATTATTTTTGAAATTAAAATACGAAAATGGATTTGATCTTTACAAGCCGATTTCCGAATTTTTGGATTCGAATGTGTTGAATGGACTGCATGTTTATAAACAGAAGGATTATAGTAATGTTATAACAATCAATCACTTATTGTCGCAAACATCAGGATTGCCTGATTATTTTCAGCAGAATTTCAGTGGAGAAAAGAGCCTACTCGAGTTTTTAATGAGTAACAATGATGTTTCTTGGACTTTTGATGATGTAGTTTCTTGGTCAAAAAAGAGGAGTCCGAAATTTGCACCAGGAGCAGCAGGTAAAGCGTTCTATTCTGATACCAATTTTCAGTTGTTAGGTAGAATTTTGGAGGTTATTTATGCTTTGCCCATTGAACAAATATTGAAGAAAGAACTTTTTGATCCATTAGCACTTATAAACACCTTTTTGTATACAGATTCATCCAATTTTCGTCCGCAAAGCATTTATTATAAAAGCACCTTGCTCAATATGCCCAAGGCAATGGCCTCCTTTAAAGCTGATGGTGGTATCGTTTCGAATTCGGAAGAAAGTTTGAAATTTCTAGAGGCTTTTTTTAATAATAAATTTTTCCCTCAGGCTTATTTAAGCGATTTATATAAATGGAATCGGATTTTTTTTCCATTACAATATGGAGCTGGAATTACTTTGTTCAAACTACCACGTATTTTCTCTCCTTTCAAAGCCTTGCCTGAATTAATAGGTCATTCAGGTCTTTCGGGTGCTTTCTCCTATTATTGTCCTTCCAAGGATTTATACTTGTGTGGTACTGTAAATCAAATCTATCAGCCCGGCAACTCGTACCGAATGATGCTCAAGATCATCAATTTGTTTTGAGTGAATATTCATTTTAAACGTAACTATACGTTTACTCTACGACTTCCTGTTTTGGTGTTTGTACTTTCGACTCGATTCTTCAATTCACTCTTATTTTTTTACTTGGTCGATTCATTGGCAAACTCTTCTGTTTGGGTTTATTGGTTTTGGTTAAGAGTTTAATGATGTTCTCCATTTTGAGAAATAGAGTAATGAGAGTTTCAAATAAATTGGGTGTCGCAAAATGCGATACCCAATTTCCCAAATGTATTATACCAAATCTACATATATCATAGTCCAAAATATTTTATTTGAAAGATTGCTAAATGCCGTTAGAGTAGCTGTTATAGACCAATGGAATGGAGTAATATGGAATTGGACTATTACAAATACCTGTACGGTATAATAGCATGGATACGATTGCTTTCAATCATTTTGGGCTCAAAACGTAATGCTTGATAGGGATTCGGAAGGATAATATGAGAAAAGGAAATTACTTTAATCAATTTGACAAAACCTAATTTCAAGCAATATGCAATTAAGGTCTAATCACCTTTATTTCGCCGCGACTACCCAGTTTTATGATAGATGAAGCCTTGTGTTTTGCTTTTTCTTGCTGTCGATGTTTTACAACATAATCGGCAGCTTTAACTATTCGGCTATCAATTTGAGCAAAGTTTTCAGGACTAGGTTCAGTGCTAAAATTAGCTGATGTGCTTACTAAAGGCGATTTCATTCTTGAAATAAGATCCCTGCAAAAATCATCTTTACAAATACGAATAGCAATGGAATCGTCATCTGCTTTTACTAATGGCGCTATGTTTATTCCGTTTTCGAAAACGATTGTGAGTGGATCCACCGCCACGTCTAAAAGGTCCCAAGCAACTTCAGGAACATCTTTCACATAGCGATGCAATTTACTATCCTGATCAAGTAATACAATAAAACCTTTGTCGGGCTCGCGCTGCTTAATTTTCATCAATTTTGCAACGGCATCCGGATTACAAGCGTCGCAGCCCAGCCCCCAAATGGTATCAGTGGGGTAAAGCACAATTTTGCCTTCTTTTATCGCCTCTAGGCATTGAAGCAGATCTTCCTTAGAATATGCTGGTCGATTTATCATATTTGATCAAGGTACTTAGATACATTTTCGAAAATTCTACTCTCCATATTGGCCAGCATGGCTTTTTCAAATTTCTTGCCAGTCAAATGTTCATAGAGTTCTATGTAGCGTTCAGAAACAAGATTTACAAACTCATCCGTCATCTCAGGTATTGATTGCCCATCCTTACCTTGAAAGCCGTTCTCCATCAACCATTCCCTTACGAATTCCTTACTTAATTGCTTTTGTTGTTCATTGCGATTTTGCCTTTCCTCATAGCCTTCAGTATAGAAATATCGCGATGAATCTGGAGTGTGAATTTCATCAATCAAAATGATTTTACCATCTTTTTTTCCAAACTCATACTTGGTGTCCACTAAAATCAGTCCTCGTTCCGCAGCAATAGCACTGCCTCTTTCAAACAATTTTTGTGTATAATCTTCCATCACAATGTAGTCGTCTTCAGCTACAATTCCTTGCTTGAGAATTTCTTCACGACTAATATCCTCATCATGTCCTTCAGAAGCCTTGGTAGTAGGGGTAATAATAGGATGCGGAAGTTTATCATGTTCTTGGAGTCCATCGGGCAATTGAACACCACAGAGTTCGCGTTTGCCTGATTTATAAGTCCTCCAGGCATGACCGGTAAGATAACCGCGTATCACCATTTCTACTTTCATGGCTTCACATCTGAAACCGACAGTTACATTTGGATCCGGCGAGTCCAGTTTCCAATTCGGAACGATGTCTGCTGTTTTATCTAAAAAGTGGACCGCTACCTGATTGAGAACTTGTCCTTTAAAAGGAATGCCTCTTGGCAGTACAACGTCAAATGCTGAAATTCTATCGCTAGCCACCATGATCAGTAAATCGCCAGCACTGTAAACATCGCGCACTTTACCATGATACAGCGATGTTTGACCCTTAAAATTGAAATTGGTTTGATTTAAGCAGTATGAATTCATAACTACTCTCTTTTAGCATTGGATCGTTCATCTTTTTCATTGTCATCGGCTTCAAACGCTTGAATTATGGCTGTAACCAGTCGGTGTCTGATCACATCATTCTGATCTAGTTTGATCACAGCAATTCCTTGAACATCGCTCAGCAAATTAACAGCTTTACTTAGGCCGCTGCTTTGTTTTCTTGGTAAATCCACTTGAGTCATGTCGCCTGTAATCACAAACTTCGCCGTTTGTCCCATACGCGTGAGGAACATTTTCATTTGGGCTACCGTTGCATTTTGCGCTTCATCCAAAATAACATAAGCATGATCGAGGGTTCGCCCGCGCATAAATGCTAAAGGGGCAATTTCAATTACTCCTCGTTCAAGATGGTCAGCCAGCTTTTCATACGGAAGCATATCCATCAAAGCATCGTATAATGGCTGTAAGTATGGGTCTAGTTTTTCTTTGAGATCACCCGGAAGAAATCCTAAATTTTCGCCTGCTTCCACGGCTGGTCTAGTTAAAACTATTCTTCTTACTTGTTTGGCTTTGAGCGCTCTAACGGCCAAAGCAACGGCAGTATATGTCTTGCCTGTTCCCGCTGGTCCAATAGCAAAAATCATGTCGTTACTTGAACTGGCTTCCACCATTTTGCGTTGGTTCGCAGTACGAGCACGGACTTGAATTCCACCTGGACCATAAACCAGAATCTCGTCAGGTCCTTGTACAGAAGGCACTCCATCAATATCTTCTTTTCCTGCGAGCATCTGATTAAGTTGTTTGTCGGTAATGCTCAAGTAAGTATCAAGGTGCATGAAAATACGATCTAAGACTGACTCAAATCGTTCAATTTCAGACTGTTCACCAACAACTTTGATATTTTCGCCTCTTGAAATGATTTTCAGTTTGGCAAAAGCATCTTTAACAAGCTTGAACTTTGAATTGGCTGGGCCAAAGAACTCTCTATGGTCAATAGCCGGGATTTGAATGTCTTTTTCCTGCAAGAGATTATGGAATTGTTAAAAAACGGAAGTTTCCCTCCTGATGATTCAGTATTTTTGACAAAAATAACGAAAGCACCTGAGAAGTTCCATTTAGTAATATGCCAATTATTACACTCATTTCAGATATGGGGACGCAGGATCATTACGTGGCTGCGGTGAAGGGTTACTTATATACCCAAGCTAGTGATTTAAATGTTGTTGATATTACTCATGCTATTAGTCATTTTAACCTCCCGCAAGCAGCTTTTGTGCTCGGACAAGTTTTTCGAGATTTCCCAAAAGGAACCATACATCTCATTGGTGTGGATACTGAATCCGATTTTGAAAAAGCTCATTTACTCGTTGGCAAAGAGGATCATTGGTTTATAGGTGCGGATAATGGCATTTTTGCTCTTTTGTTTGAAAGCTCTGAAGCAGATATTTATGAATTGAATCTCAGGCAGGACGGAGATAGTCTTGCTTTTCCTCTTAAAGATGTTTTTGCTAAAGCGGCTATTCATCTGGCTCGCGGGGGCACGGCAGAAGTTATTGGAAAAAGACGCAATTCATTTAAACAGTTCAATCTCATCCCTGCCAATATTAAAGAAAACTTGATAGAAGGACGTATAATTCATATTGATAGCTACGGAAATCTGATTACCAATATTAATCGAAGTCAATTTCGGGAATGGCTTAATGGCAGAACCTTTGAGATTATTTACCGGGATTTTGACGGTCAAGGTATTCGCAAAATTCATGATCGGTATGGTGAGGTAGCTGAAGGGGATAGGGTGGCTGTATTCAATAGTGGGAATTTGCTCGAAATTGCGCTCAATAGAGGGGCAAAGGGTAGTGGAGGTGGTGCAAACAAGCTGCTCGGTGCCAAAGTGAATGATATAATAAGAATCAAAGCAGATGATTATTAGAATAGTTAGAATGACATTGCAAGAGAATAAATGTGTTGAATTTCGAAGTAAATTCGAAAACTGGCGATCCTTAATATCTTCGGTTCCAGGTTGTATGGATCTGCAATTGCTTGGAGATGTTGATAATCCTGCCGTTTTTAGCACCTATTCAGTATGGGAATCGCAAGAATTTCTTGATAATTACCGTAAATCTGACATCTTTGCTGAAGTATGGCCTCAAACAAAAGCCTATTTTGCTGAAAAACCATTAGCCTGGAGTTCAGAAGTACTACATTAAAATCAAATAGAAATGAACCCTTTGAAAGGATTGTCTCTCAGCCAAAAATTATTGGCAATGACTGATGGTAAACTACTTGGTATTTTCAGAATGCTCTATGGAATTCTGATGTATTATGAAATGCAATACTTTTTGGTTGTTGGGATGCCAAAAAATGGACTAACAGGTCCTAAATTGTTGTTCCCTTACGATGGATTAGATTTTTTTGGAATTTTATCAGAGCAAGGTTTTGTGACTTTTTTCACGATGATGGGCCTTGCTTCATTACTTATTGCACTTGGACTATTTTATAAAATTGCCAGTACATTTTTCTTTTTAGGATATCTCTATTTCTTCACGCTCGATAGCAGTTACTATAATAATCACTTCTATCTTTTTGTGCTATTGGCCTTTACGATGATGGTCATTCCAGCCAATAAATCCTTTAGCCTCGATAATCATTTCTTTTCAAAGAAAAATCCTGCCAAATGGAATCAAGGCATTCCTTATTGGACTTTAATTGTGCTCCGATTTCATGTGTTTATAGTCTATTTCTATGGCGGTATAGCAAAGTTGCATTCTGATTGGTTAATGCACGGAGAGCCCGTTCGTTCCGTTTTTGCTCCTATGTTAAAAGGAAAGTTCATTGGAGGGATAGCTTCGCAGGATTGGTTTATCTATTTTATCACTTGGGGTGGAGCAATATTCGATTTGTCTGTCGGATTTCTTTTGTGGTACAAGCCAACCCGATTCTACGCTTTTTTAGGAACATTTTTATTCAATATTACTAATGCTTACGTCTTTGATGATATAGGTGTTTTTCCTTACTTTATGTTGGCTGCTAATTTTCTATTTTTTGAACCTTGGGAAATTCAAGCTTGGCTTAAACGAAATTTTAGCACAAAAAAAGCAACTTTAAAATCGGAAACCATCATCCAATTCAGTCCAAAAAAGTGGATACTTTCTGTTTTTGCCATCTATTTTGCTTTCCAGTTAATCTTTCCATTCCGTTATTTGGTTTTGCCTTGGGATGTTGATTATTACAATATCGGCAGCCGATTTGCTTGGAGAATGAAACTTGTTTCAAGAGAAGCAGAAGAACTGAAGTTTGAAATTATTGATCCTCGCCAAAAATTGCCCATGCCGGTTGAGCTGAACACTTTCATCAATGATTATCAGATAAATATGATGCGTTTAGACCCTAGGATTGCCATTAAATTTGCGCATTGGCTTGCTGAAGAAGCGAAAAGACGAGGTGTACCCGAACCTCAGGTTAAAGCGAAAATGAAAATAAGTCATAATGGAAGACCTGCACAGTATATCTTTGATCCAAATACCGATTTGTCAAAAGTAGAAATCGACCTTTGGCATCCAGAAAAGTGGATACTTCCTAAAAACGAATACGAAAAGTAAAAGAAGGAAAATAATTATGATTTCATTATTCATTAAGGAAATTCGATCCTTTCTTTCTTCTCTTATAGGATATGTAGTTATTGGTGTTTTTTTAATTCTGGTTGGGCTGTTCATGTGGATTTTTCCAGGTGAATTTAATATTTTAGACTCCGGATTTTCAAACATCGACACACTATTCATAATGGCGCCCTGGGTGTTTATGTTTCTTATACCAGCCATCACTATGCGCATGTTCAGTGAAGAAAGGCGTACAGGTACAATTGAAATGCTGCTCACTAAACCAATTAGCGATTTACAGATTATTCTGGCAAAATTTCTCGCTGGACTTTCATTAGTGGTTATTGCATTAATACCAACGCTGGTTTATTATTTCAGCGTTTCTGCCCTTGGTTCACCTGTGGGTAATATTGATTCAGGTGCGGTGTGGGGAAGTTATATTGGATTGCTCTTTTTGGCGTCTGCTTACACTTCCATTGGTATTTTTGCATCGAGCTTGAGCTCTAATCAGATTGTAGCTTTTTTACTTGCTGTTTTTCTTTGTTTCTTTCTGTTTATTGGTTTCGAATCAATTGGCTCATTCAATTTATTCGGAACATTGGATGATTTGATTATCAACTTGGGAATAAATGAACATTATGTTGCAATGAGCAGAGGATTAATTGATACTCGCGATGTTCTGTACTTCTTTATCCTCTCATTGATTTTCATATTGTTTACACGAACCGTTTTACAAAGTAGGAGGTGGTGATGAGTGCAGTAAAACGAAATGACCTTTTTCAGCTTATTATAAGCTTGGCCATACTGGCTGCTATTGGAGCGCTTACGAGCTTGGTTTATACCAAATTCGATCTCACAAGCGAAAAGCGACATACCCTTACAGAAGCAACGATTTCTTTGCTTGATTCCTTAGATGATCAGGTGCACATACGCTGTTATATGACCGGCGAGTTCCCAGCCAAATACAAGCGTCTAGAGCGGGCCCTAAAGGAGAAACTTGACGAGTTCTCTGATAGAAGTAATAATAATTTAAGCTTCGAATTTATTGACCCATACGAAAGTGGAGATGATAAAACGATTGCTGATTTTGAAGAACGGCTCTACAAATCAGGACTTCGATTTACACGAATTGCATTTGAAGAAAACGGTGTACAAAGTTTCCGAATGATCTGGCCGGCTGCTTTTGTTAATTATAAAGACAATGAAGTTCCGGTGCAATTTTTAAAAAGTGAAAATCCGGAAATGCAAGATGCGATGATCAATACATCGATCAATAACATCGAATATGAGCTCGCAAGTCGCATCAGAATGGCGATGCGGAAAGCAAAACCATCGGTCGCATTTTTAGAAGGACATGGAGAATTGGAAGAAATCGATACACGCGATTTCGCTGATGCATTAAGAGAGTTTTACAATGTGAGCAGAGTAAATATCGACGGAAAAGTAAATGCCCTCTGCGATAAAGTGGACGGAGTTAAATATAGAATCCCCAAGTTCGATGCCCTCATTGTAGCTAAGCCTGATAGTGTTTTTAGCGATAAGGATAAACTCGTGCTGGATCAGTATGTGATGAATGGGGGTAAAGTTATTTGGCTCGTTGATCCAATTTTAACTGATCTCGACAGCCTTAGATTAAGTCAACAAACCATTGGAATAACCAATGAAATTGGATTGTATGATCTGCTCTTTAGTTATGGTGTAAGACTCAATCGCAATATTGTTATTGACAGAAGTTGTGCCTTGATCGATTTTGATTTAGGACCAATGGGAAATCAAAGGAATATTCAATTATTCAACTGGTATTATAGTCCTGTAGTTATTCCTCCTGATACTGCCCATCCTATAGTAAGCAATCTGGATCCAATTTTCTTGGAGTTCGCTAGCAGCCTTGATACCGTTGGTGAAAACACAGAAATAAAAAAGACGATTTTACTTACGAGTTCATACTACAGCAGAGAGTTTAAAGCTCCCGTTAGGATTAATTCAGGCATTGTAAATATTGATCCGAATTTCAGAGAATTCAATATGCCATTCCAAAAAATGGCTGCTTTGCTGGAAGGTTCATTTGAATCTGCGTTTAAAAATAGACTTCTCGATTCACTTGCAAAAGACCCTGGTTTTGCTTTCAGAGAAGTAGGAAAGAAAACAGCAATGATCGTTATTTCAGATGGTGATATTATTAGGAATAAAATTACCAATCTGGCGGATGGCGGAACAATTAGACCCCTTGGTTTTGATAGGTACGCAGGAAGAGTGATTTATGATAACAAGGAATTTCTCTTAAATTGTGTAAATTATCTCTTGGATGATGAGGCTCTTATCAGCCTGCGTTCCAGATCGATAGAGCTTAGAAAACTCGATGGAGAGCGAATTATTTATGAAAAGAGTAAATGGCAAAGTATTAATATGATTTTACCTTTATTAATAGTTGCTACCTTTGGAATACTGCTTACCTGGCTTCGTCGCAAACGTTATGCATCAAAGGCAAATGCTGAGGAAGGTGCAAAGAAATAGGCCAAATTGAGATTGATCGATGAAGAAAAATTATATCTTAATACTAATTCTCGTTTTACTGATTGGTGCAACTGCTGTTGTATATTTTCTCAAAGACAGCAACAAGGTCAAACAGCAGGCCCACTATGATTTTTCCATGGCTGATACTTCTAAAGTAGACAAAATATTTATTACAGATTCGGAGGGAAAATCCATTTTATTGGAACGTGTTCAAGGCGAAGAATTGTGGGATCTGAATGGGCAATACAAAGCAAGAAAAGATGCCGTAGATCTGCTTTTGAAGACTTTCCTGAGGGTGAAAATGAAATCTCCGGTTGGGCAAAATTCGCAAGAAAATGTGATTAGACAAATGCTGGGAACAGGTCGTAAATGCGAGATTTATGTCGATGGTCAATTGAATAAAACCTGGTATATAGGCACTTCAACCCGAGATCATTATGGTACTTATATGTTGCTTGAAACTCCAAACTTGGGAAAATCTTCAGAGCCCTATATCATGGAAATGACGGGATTTGCAGGATTTCTTAGTCCTAGGTTTTTCACCAATGAAGAGGAATGGCGATACACTGGTTTTTTCCGATATCCAAATCTGGAATTCAATAGAGTTGAGGTTATTCATCATCGCAGACCGGAGCAGAGTTTTTCCATATTATATAATGGAGGAAATGATCTTAAAATGTTGGATCAGAATCAAGCAGAGGTAGCCGTTTTCGATACTTCCAGAGTGAAAGAATATTTGCTATTATATAAAAAGGTCCACTTCGAATCATACGATAGCAGGCTAAGTGAAGCTCAGGAAGATTCAGTAATTAATCGCGGTCCTGATTTTACCTTGAAGGTTATAGAAAAGGGCGGAACTGAAAAGTATGTTCAATTATTCTTAATGAAAGCATATCGTGATTTGGATGATCCAGAAGGAAATCTTTATGAATGGGATCCTGATCAACTCTATGGCAGCGCAGATGGCAAAGATTTGGTGATGAGCCAGCACTATACTTTTGATCCTCTAATTCAAGGGTTGGTGAATTTTGTGCCAAGTCAGAAATGATCGTTCTCAAAGAATCCTTTAATCATAGTGTTTGCTTATTTGAGATAAATGCTATGTAAATGATGGTGATATGGGCAGTGTTTCTTTGCAAACAAATCAATCTTTATCGATTTTAAAACGACCATTACTTGCTTGAGTGTAATTGAAAAAATGGTTTTCAGATCAATTGATATATTTAAATTATGCACTCTTTTGAAGTTTAAGCACTGAAAACATGACTAATGTTATATTTTTAGAGAGAGCCGTGTTATTTTTCTGTGATAACTAAAATCTAATTTAGCCTCATGATTCTGAGGTTATTAACTTCTGCATTTCTTCTGCAAATTGCAAGTTTTCAAATCCTGCCCGGTGGATACATCGGTCAGATTTTGAAAATACATAGCTTGTTTGATCATTGGGACTTGCATTTGACCGAAGAAGCCGACTTGTCTTTTGATAAATTTATAGTTGAGCACTTTATTCCGTTTACTTCGCATGAACAGGATCACAGTCATAATGATTTGCCCTTTCATCAAATATCCTTCAATTCTATGGTATTTGCTAGCTTTTTTCAATCATTAAACACTCTCAATGTCGAGTTATTTGATCTGGAATCATCGGAATTTTTAATAATAGATAGTCATAGTTTTTATGAAGGATTAGGCGTGTATCATCCGCCATGCTGACACTTTTGCAGTGTTAAGTATTTTTATTAATCCTAATATAAAAACAAAATGTTTAAAAGATTATCTTCCTATAGAATTGTCGTACTTTTATTGTTAGGTATAGCCAATTCAGCATTTATCCTTAAATTATCAGCACAATGTACATTGTACAATATCAATGTAATTTTAGATGGTGCGTGTCCTCAAGCTTCTGAAGTCAACTGGTTATTAGTAGGAAGTGATGGCACTTTGTGGTTATCTGGAGGCGCTCCTTTTTCTCAAACTATCTGTTTGCCAGACGATTGCTACACCTTACAAATGCAAGACTCCGGAGGAGATGGCTGGGAATGTGTTGATTGGTTCATCTCCGATATCCCAAATGATTTTGACTGGGATACAAATTTGAATATTGGCAATTATGGAACAGATCAAGTTGCACTAGGAGCAGGTGATTGCTTAGGGGGTAATGGAGGAAATAATTGTCCTCCCGGAACGCAAGAAATCATACTGGAAGTAGATGATGGGGATAGTCCAATCGAAATTTCATGGGAACTCAGTCTTGGAGGAATTACTGTTGTTTCTGGCGGGCCTGATATTACAAGCGATCTTTGTCTTGGGAATGGCTGCTTTGTTTTTGAATTATTCGATACGGGGGGAAACGGTTGGGAGAATGCTGTATATGAATTTACTGATGCTGATGGAAATATTATAGCAAATATTATAGCTACAGGCACTCTTATCTCAGGTTCATACGACTATATTGTGTTGAATATTGGAGGATTAGATTGTGATTACACTGTTCCTGACGATAATGGCGGCGGCGGTGGCGGTGGCGGCCTAGGTTGCGGAACAAGTGCTCCAGGGCAAGATTGTTCTGCCGCAGCCTGTGTTTGTGATCCATTCACCTTTGAAATAGCACCAATGGGTTTTGGAACTTTTAATGAAATTGCTTCAGCAGGGAGCTTTAGCAATCCATCTTTTAGTGGAAATACCCCATGGGGTGGAACTGATACCGGTTGTTTATTGGCAGGTGAACTGAATAGTTTTTGGATGATGTTCAGCATCGCAAATAGCGGAAGCCTTCAGTTTAGTTTTGGACAAAACATTGATGGAGGGCAGTTAGGATTCTATGATTGGTCAATGTGGAGCTACACAGGCAACAATACTTGCCTTGAAATTTCTACAAATCAGTTGGCCCCTGTAAGATGTGTATGGAATGCAACATCCCTTGGTGGAACGGGACTTGCCGCTGTAATTCCACTTGGAGGAAATGACGGTAATTATGGACCGCCATTGAATGTTTTAGCAGGGGAGCAATATATTATTTGCTTTAGTAATTGGAGTTATGCTACCGGATCCGTTACTCTTGATTTTTTCGGTACTGCCGGCATTCAATGTGGAATGGTTTTGCCCATAGATCTGCTGGAGTTTAATGCAATTTATCAGGAAAATCATGCAGCATTAAATTGGATTACTGCATCTGAATTGAATAATGATTTTTTTGAAATCCAGCATAGTCTTGATGGCGAAAATTGGCTAAATATTGGCAATGTAAAAGGCGCAGGCACTTCTGTAATCTATAATAATTATTCTTTCGAACATGATGGCACCGCACCAGGTACTAATTATTACAGGCTAGTTCAGCATGATTTTAATGGTGTACTGCATTATTCGGAAGTAAGGGCTATTGAAATGGAGGATCGATCAATTAATTTGTATCCAAATCCAGCTACGAACATCATTAATGTTTCCGGATTAAATGGCAAGTATGCAGAGATACAGATGTATAATAATTTGGGCGAATTGATTTATGAAGATAAATCTGTAAATGCTGATATTAAAGGCATTGCATGTGATCTTTTTACTCGAGGATTTTATATGGTAATTATTACAATTAATGGGATATCAAGCCGAAATAGAATAATTTTAGAATAGGCATAGTAGATTGATTCATTTTGTTGGATAAGTAATGCCAAATCTTCATATAATATAGTCCAAAACATTTTATATGAAAGATTGGTAAATGCCGTAAGAGTAGCTGTAATACACCAATGGAGTAATGCCGAATTGGACTATTCGAGATACCTATGCGGTATAAATTCAGTTAGCCTAGAATGAATAAATGAATTATTAAGCTGAAAAGGCAATTAATAAAATACCAGAAATGGGTATTTTTCAGGCGAATAATAGCATATTCAATTTTGCTGTATCTGATTGTAGTCACAGAATAAATAGGAAAGGAAATGCAGTATTTAGAATCTTACAGCAAATTTTATATTGAGCCTTCTTCCGGTCAAAAAATTAGGAACGGAGTATAATCGGCCATCAACGTCTTCAATCCAAGTATGATTAATAGTATTATTAATATCTAAAATATTAAATATTTCGAGGGAAATAAAAGCATCGTCAAACGTTCTGGTAAACCAGTTTTTATCAAGGTTATCATCAGTAATAAATTGCCTTGTAAAGCCTATATCTACACGACGATATGAGGTGGTGCGAAGAATATCTTTATATCGTTCAAATGTTGGCGGACCATAAGGTAAACCTGTGCCGTAGTAAAATGTGATCTGCACTTTATACTGAGGCCAACGAGGCATCTCATCCTGAAAGAACATGCTAAATGTAAAACGCTGATCCGTAGGACGAGGAATATTACCAGGAATAATTAAAGTACTGTCGGCAACATTTTGATCAAACGTGAAACCTGGAACTATCAAATCTCCATCGGCATTGAAATATTGATAGTACTCATCATCGTTTAAATTCTCCTCTGTCTTTAACAACGATGCTCGAAGCCAACTCTGAACTCCCGGAATAAATTCTCCATTCATCATCACATCTAGGCCTGTTGCATAGCCTGAGGAGTTATTTCTTGCGTAATATCGCAAACGCACGTTTTCTACTTCGTATGGAATTAGCCTGTCTAAATCTTTATAATATATTTCAGAAACCAGTTTGAATGGCCGTCCCCAAGCTTGTAGCACATAATTGATGCCACCAACGATGTGAATTGATTTCTGAGCAAGAATATCAGGATTTACCTTTCCGTCAATTCCTCGCATTTCCCTGTAGAAAGGAGGTTGGTAATACCATCCGCCAGCAAGAGTAAAAATGATGTCCTTAGTAATTATAGTGTCCATTATTCCGCCTTCTATTCTTTCTTTCACCCAACGAGGCCGGTAGGAGAAATTTGCTCGAGGACTGATCACGGTTTCATTGTTGAAATTCCAATAATGCGCCCTAACTCCAAATGTTGAAGTTAGCCTTGCTTTATTAGCGAAATTTTTGTGCCAACTATCTTGCACAAATGCCATCAATCGATCGCTATTGAGCACATTCTGTCCTTTAATTACATCTCGCAATTCAAGCAATTGCTCGCCTTGTAATTCGGGATTTGTATAGCCAAGTGAATCTTGCGGACGCGGCGTAAAAAAGCCTGCAGAATCAATTATGTTCCATTCACTAAGCCGATCTGTAATCTCTTCCCTTTGCCAATTTACACCCCATTGTAAATAGTGATTGCTGTGGTCAAAATCCTGATATCCCTTATGAGTTAGCGTTATTACATTGGCTTCAAGATCATTGCGTGCATGTTCAAGGAAACCGCCAACGCCGCGATTTCGAACCACTTCACCAAATTCATCGGATCCAAAATCCCGCTCTAATTCATCCAAAAAGTACTGTCCGAAAATATCAAATGTTTCGGTCTCATAAGTTTGAAAAGCCGAACCAATAAATCGAAGCATACTTAGTTCAGTTGGCTGATAATTAAGTGATACTGCTGCAAAGCCCGTATTGAAAGCGGAAACTTCCTGACCTTCATAGAAAATAGTCAATCGCAAAGCTTCGTTAATAGTTCCAATATTGGTTTCTCTAGTGCTTGGAATGAAATTGTAATTATTTTGAGCAATATTCCCTAGGAAGTTAAGTTCTAAATCGCCTCTGAGCTTATAAGTGAGGAATGACTGAAAATCGAGGTAGGAGGGACGGTATTCTCCCTGAACATCAAGGCTACCCAACACATAAGAGTTGTTACGGTAACGGATACCACTGTTGTGCGTGAGCCTTTCGTTTTTACTAATTCCTTCCAATTGAATCGATCCACCGAGTAAACTGGCACTCGCAGCACCTCCAAATTTTTTAGGCTTTCGATATTTGATATCAAGAACGGAAGAAAGACGATCGCCGTATTTAGCTTCAAATCCACCTGCTGAAAACATAATATTTTCAACCATGTCTGGATTTGGAAAACTTAGTCCTTCTTGTTGACCTGCTCTTACTAAAAATGGCCTATATACCTGAATATCATTGACATATACTAGATTTTCGTCAAAACTTCCACCCCGCACAGAATAGCTGGAACTTAGTTCACTGGTAAAGTTAACCGGTGCCTGAATCAATAGATCTTCAATTCCACCTCGCACACTTGGCATCAGAGAGGCAACTCTGGGATCCAGTGGTTTAATTTGATTCTCACGACTGGCGTAGTCTACAACTTCTGAGATGCCGATGGAAACCAATAAATCAATAGTAACATTGAGGGTTTTAATTTCTCCGGCTGAAAGATTGAGCTTGTACTCTTTCTTTTTATCGATATAGCTAAAAACTAATGTGATTTCTCCGGTAGGAACTTCAATAGAATAATTTCCTTTGACATCTACACTGCTTTTATAAGAAGTATTAGGAACAAAAATATTGGCATCAATCAAAGGGTCACCTTCACGACTTCTTGCTTGCCCCTTAACTGTAGCAGTCTGCGCAATAGACTGAATACCTGAGATTAGAATTGATATGAGTAATAAATAGCGTAACATTCAATGTTTTGGCGGCGCAAAGGTAACAATCCATTGAACTCTGAACGAGATTAAATATTGCAAGAAGAATTATTCTTTTCCTTTAAAATCGCCATCGCGCCAAGCCTGAATGAACTTTGCCCATGCAATTGGATTTAAAATTTGTATTGGGGGCGCTTGATTGGCATAGCGAAGTTTGTCATGCTGTATGTTCATGGCGTACTTAAAATTCTCATTTGCACCCATTCCCATTTCAACCATGGCACTATACATTTGCTCAGGATCTAGATTTTTCTTGGCCCTTTGAATATTATCATCAGGCAAATCAAGTGCAAGAAACTCCTCTTTGAATCGCTCTTTTGAAGGCCATGGATATACAAAAGTAGTAGGAAGTTGAACGGTGTCTCTGCGCATAAATTGAACCACTGACATGCGATTTGCCGGCAAATCACTAGGAACTACGAAAATTGAAGTTCTGTACCCGATACTACTAAAATTTACCTTATCACCTGCAATGGCTGCAATTGAAAAGAACCCGAAATAATCTGTCATTGTGCCTTGATAAGGCCTAGATTCAGACCATACAGCGGCAAATGGCACTGGAGATAAAGAATCGCCGGTTACCAAAATACCCGAGAATTGTATTATTTTTTGCTGATCATCGCCCTGCGCATCTGCACTAAAAGCGATGCTTAAGCTGCCTATAATCAGGCTCAATACAAAAATTGCTTTTTTCATACTCAAGAATAACTACCCTGCAAGTTAATTCAATTGAAAGATATGACACTAATATGCATCAGAAGTTTACATGATACCGAAGAGAATTGGATAATTTTATGAAATCAGGCTTCTTGTTTAGTCTTAAATTCTGAAGTAAAATGGAATTGAATATCCGGATAATTTTCTTGCTCCATCCTTAACATGAATGAAGAAGGAGCTAGATATACGCTATTTCCATCTTTATCCCGCACTACTTCGTTGCCCTTAATTCTTCTGAACTCAAGTAGTTTTTCGGGTTTATCGCTAGTAAGCCAACAAGCCTTATAAAAATTCTTGTGTTCAAACTCGCATTTGGCACCATATTCATGCTCCAAACGATATTTGATTACTTCAAACTGAAGTTCACCAACGGTGCCAACAATTTTGCGAGAACCAATGTCCATGGTAAACAACTGCGCAACTCCTTCCTCAGTCAATTGAGCAATACCTTTCTCCAATTGCTTGGTTTTCATTGGATCTTTATTCACCAATTCTTTAAAGAGTTCAGGCGAGAAAGAAGGAATACCTCTGAAAGTCATTTCTTCACCTTGAGTCAATGTATCGCCAATTTTAAAATTGCCGGTGTCATAGAGGCCAATAACATCTCCAGGATAAGCCTCGTCAATAACACTTTTGGCCTGAGCTAAAAAAGTAGCCGGATTAGCGAATTTGATGTCTTTGTTGAGTCTTACGTGATGATAAAATGTATTGCGTTCGAACCTTCCGGAACACACACGCAAAAAGGCGATGCGGTCGCGATGACGAGGATCAATGTTAGCATGAATTTTGAAAACGAAACCGCTGAATTTACTTTCATCAGGACTTACATCTCTCATGTTGGTGGCTCGACTTTGCGGAATTGGAGAAATATCTACGAAGGTGTCCAACAGTTCCTGAACTCCAAAATTATTGATGGCAGAACCGAAGAAAACGGGGGCCAATTTCCCTTCCAAATAAGCTTTGCGATTGAACTTATCATAAACGCCTTCCACTAATTCAGCATCTGCTCTAAGATCCTTAGCCTGACTGCCCAAAATTTCATCCAGAACAGGATCCTCAAGCCCTTTTACTTGAACTATATCTTGTGCAATTTTGGTTTTACTGGCTTCAAAAAGATTGAGGCTTTGGTCGTAAAGCTTGTAAACCCCCCTGAAATCATGGCCTTTGCCGATTGGCCATGTGAGTGGACGAACCTTAATATTGAGTTTTTCTTCCAGTTCGTCTAATACATCGAAGGGATCTCGACCTTCAAGGTCCATTTTATTGATAAAAATAATTACAGGAGTGTCGCGCATTCTACACACCTCCATCAATCGCTCCGTTTGTTCCTCAACCCCTTTAGAACTGTCAATCACTAGAATTACGCTGTCAACAGCAGTGAGGGTTCTGTATGTGTCTTCAGCAAAGTCTTTGTGGCCGGGAGTATCCAACAAATTGATTTGCTTGTCGCGATAATTGAATACCATCACTGAAGTGGCAACAGAGATACCCCTTTGACGCTCAATTTCCATAAAATCCGAAGTGGCAGTTTTCTTAATCTTGTTCGATTTTACTGCTCCGGCAGTTTGAATGGCGCCTCCAAAAAGGAGAAATTTCTCGGTGAGCGTAGTTTTACCTGCGTCAGGATGGGAAATAATCGCAAATGTTCTGCGTCTTGAAATTTCTTCTTTCAGGCTCATGGGCTAAATTAGGTTCGCAAAGGTACACATACATTGTAAGGCATCAAATTGTTCTTTTCCTTCCATTTAAATGAATTGAACTTGCACTCACTTGTTGCATGCATAAAGTATAATAGCATTCGAAGAAAAGCTTATTTTATTTGTTGTCTTGGAATTTTAAAGCCCTACCTTCATGGGCTTTAAATTTGCATTTATGAAAAAAACTTTGTTACACCTTTGCCAAATCGGCATTTTTGCTCTTGCTCCAATAGCTTCAATGGCTCAAGATCCTACACCCTTATCAGTTAACGTTCAATTAATGGCTACTGGATTTTCATCTCCAGTTGGGGTTTATGATTGTAATGATGGGAGGATGTTTGTGCTCGAAAAGGACGCCGGCGATATTGAAATCCTCGATGCCAATTGGGGAAACGTAGGTAAATTCCTAGATCTCACAGGAACAATTTCAACTGGCGGTGAAAGAGGACTATTGGGAATGGCTTTTCATCCGGATTATCAAAATAATGGATATTTTTATTTGAATTACACCAACACATCAGGCAATACCGTAATTGCAAGGTATTCGGTGTCAGGAAATGCAAATGTGGCTGATGCTGCTTCGGCATTAATACTGCTTACAATAAATCAACCTTATGGAAACCATAATGGGGGGCATATTGCTTTTGGACCCGATGGCTATTTGTATATAGGTATGGGAGATGGCGGATCAGGAAACGACCCCGTTAATTCTGGACAAACAGGAACTACATTACTCGGTAAAATGTTGAGAATTGATGTAGATGGATCCGAAAACGGAAATAATTACGCCATTCCTGACGACAATCCTTTTGTTAATGATCCGGAGGCTTTGGATGAAATATGGGATACCGGTTTGCGTAATCCTTGGAAATTTAGCTTTGATTCTCAAACTGGTGATTTGTGGATTGCCGATGTTGGACAAAATGCTTGGGAGGAGATAAATTATGCACCTGCCGGTATAGGTGGTCATAATTATGGCTGGAGATGTTATGAAGGAAATGAAGTAAATCCGAATGTGAGTCCTTGTAATGAATTTGGACCAGGAGTATTAACGTTTCCTGCTTTTGCCTTTAGTCAAAACGATTTCGGATTTTGTTCAATTACCGGTGGAATAAGATACCGTGGAAGCGAATACCCCGGAATGTTCGGCCATTACGTGTTTTCTGATTATTGCAGTGGAAGATTGTATAGCATGACGCAAGATGAGAACCAGAACTGGAATCCAACCCAAATTAGACCGAGTCCTACTTTTGGCATCGTTATGTTTTATGAAAACGATTTAGGACAAGTCTTTTACGCTCATATTAACAATGGTGGCATTTATAAAATAATTGACAATTGTGGCTCTTATGATCCTTTTATTGAAAGTACTGGCAATGGCAGTTTGAGTGCTTCTTCCAGCCCAGGATATAATGCCGTAAATTATTGGTGGTACAAGGATGGGTTATTGATAGATGGCGCTAATGCGGCATCTTATGCCCCTGCTGAAACCGGTTCATACTATTGTGTTATAGAGAATAACGAAGGATGCTCAAGAGAAAGCAATGCAATTAATTGGCTGGTAACTGGTGGTGTTCCTGGCTGTACTTATCAGAATGCAGATAATTACAATATAGATGCAGAAGCGGATGATGGTTCTTGTACTTTCAGCGCTCCTGTGGTTTGTCCGGGTGATCTTGATGGTAATAGTGTAGTAAATTCTGCCGATTTGTTGGCCCTCTTAGCCGCTTACGGCTCGGTTTGCTGATAGGCTGAGGATAATGTCATGATTTATTACTAAAACAAACTGAAGTTCTAGTGATAAATCATGACATTTTTATATGAATATTCTTATTAACTAAACTACCATATTAATACATCATTCTACAACAAAACGTTTCATTTTGCTGTAATCACCTTGTTTCAACATGAATTGATAAACACCCGAATTTAATTCAGATATATTAATATTATCAGTTAAATTTAAAGTACTTCCAGTGAGCACAATTTTACCTGAAACATCTGAAATCGACCAGTTTGAAATACCAGCGGATTCAGCAATTCTAAGATTGATTTCATTATTGGAAGGAACCGGGAAAAGATTGAAATCCACAGAAGAAACTTGATTTATATTTTCAATAATTTCTTCGGTTTTGTATTGCACTAATGTTTGAATTCCTGCGGTAGAAGTAATTTTTAATACAGGCACTCCTTCGCCATCAGCATACCAAGCATATTCAATGGTCATAGGCCTGTTAAACGCTTGTTGAATAAAAAATTCAGGGATGCTAATGGAATCTCTCGCGTCTATTTCTGTTCTAACTCTCAAAGCTTCAAAGGATCCATAAGGAGTGATTACCGTTCCCCAACCATCGGCATGGGTTCTGCGGGTTTGCTTATTTAAGTAGGTCGCAAAAGTTGGAATTTCGAAAAGCAATTCTGAATAAGAAGTATCCTGATAATCATAATTTAGAGGAAGGGCAAAAAGAGTGTCGATAGGATCAGTGATTGCTGGAATTGAAAATCCATTTACTGTTGCACCCACACCAACTCGCGCATAAACGCTATTGTCAGCTCTGTAGAACTCGTAATAGTCTTCCAAAGTTATACCAACATTAATTTCCTGATCTAATCGCTTTATGGCCATTTCAGCCTGATAATCTGGATTGAATGGACTATTAAAAAGGAATTGATACAGAATAGGAGCAGAGCTCACTGTAACGTAGCTTTCTTCAATTGTAGAAATATCTTGCAGATTGCTATAGTCCCAAGTAAAATTTGTTCCAGTAGCTTCCGGATCGTTGTTATCGCCATCAAGGGCATTCATTACCAGATACACATTGTTGGCTGCTGGCAAGTCCTGACTTGTGATGGTAATTTGTGCTTGAGCATTATAAGCTACAAGCAACAGGAGTAGGGGAGTTAGTCTTAGTTTCATTTTTGGATTTCTTCATTAACACATTTAACTTTTTTCTCTTCGTGGTAAAATATTTGTTTAACACGGCAGAAAAACTCGTCAATATTATCGAATTCTTCTTGATAGACAATACCTAAACCTTGAGTTGTTAATCCTTGAGAAATTTGTACGGAATTAAATTCATTCGTTCTGTTAAAAACGAGCATTTTAAGATTGCCTTCTTTGGTGATGTCATACTCTAGTTCAATATCACCCACTAAGGAGCTGGGATTTTGATTATTTCTGGTGCCATAATTTAGTCCAAAATTGCCGCTCAGTCGCAGTCTTTCATCAAAAAGTTGTGTGGAAAGAGCCAGTGCCAATTCATTGTTTGTAATTTGATCACCTGGACGATAATTGAATCCGACGTCAAAATCTTCGGAGATATCAGATAACCAGCTATTGAACTGGCTGGTGATAAATTCCGCTGAATTTTCAGCCACACCATATCCTGTGTGCTCATTTCGAACATCAGGCGGAGACACAAATCGTTTCAAAACCAGCAGAGCAAACGCCTGACGATTTCTCTCTTCTTCAGTGCTAATTACACTGCGCAATCGGCTTTTTGTAAGTTCGTCGGAATTAGGTAGCTGAATATCAAAAGTGATTCCCGGATTGAGTAATTTACCTTTCAGATCCATTACAAGTTCCACCTGTGTTCTGTTTCGGTATGCTTCTTTATTTTCAGTCATGATATCATAAAGAGGAGCGGTGAGTCTATAAACGGTGCTCAAATTTAAGTCAGCAGCCAAAGGATCGCCGTACCAAGAAATGCTTCCTCCGGGTAAAACCTCAAATTCCTTGTTAATCAGATTTCTGAGAGTGAAAAGGTAATTTCCTTCTACCACTTCAATAACTCCATACATTTCAAATTTGCCTTCGGAGGTAATTTCCATATTGATATGACCCAATCCTCGTCCTTTCATTACATCACCCGCAGCTTCATCAAAAATGAGTCGGATTTCCGCATCCGGTGTGATGTCAAGTTCAAAATTTAGATCTATACCGCTCAAATCTTGACTTTTCTCAATGATCGGATTATCTTTATCAATAAAAACCACAAAATCTTCAAATGCCAAATCTTCTGTTTCACCAAGTGGCATACTGATTACTGTACCGCTCTCTGATCGGAGGTTAATGTCAAATTCCAGATTACCCTTATATCCACCTATAGTTACATAGCCCGTTGCAAAAGCTTTTCCGAAATAAACAGAATTCATTTCCTGGGTAGTATTTAACACTAACATCCTGTTTTTTTGGATGTCGGCTGCAATTTCGAAGCTCCAGTCACTAAAATTATTATGTACTACAAAACCGTTCAGGCGCCCTTCATTTCCTTCAGTATCCTTAAATTTTACGTAATCAAGAGTGATCATGTCGTGGTCGATATTCGCTCTTTCATTCAGAAAATAGGTGGTTCCTAAATAATCAATAGTGACCCCGGCATTATTAAAAAACATCCATCCTTTTAACAGTGGCTTTTCTGGTTGGCCTGTTAAATTGGCTTGAGCATCGAGACTTCCGCTGAGCTCAGAAACACCTTCTTTCAAATATGGATTGAGCAAACTCAAATCAAATCCATTCATTTCTAAATTGATATCGAGTGGATTTTCCAAATCCAGTGTTTTGTAATAACCACTGAATTTTAAGGGGAATAATTCCTGTTTCTCTAGTTCACCAGCTAATACAATTCTTGATAGTTCATTGTCCCAGCTTGATTCAAGACAAAAATCACCTACAGGTTGGTTATTCAAAACCAAGCCGAGAATAATCAAATCACTACTGATCTGACGGCTCTTATAGAAATCACGGATGGTGACGTCGCCCACAACAGAGCCCGATAATTGAGTGTTTCCGGAAGAAATGAAAGGATTAATATTGTTGAGGTTAAATGCTCTGATCTCAATATCCATTTTAGGTCGGCTCAATTCAGAAAGCACACCATTTACCCTAATAAACTGTTCTCCACTGCTTAATTTGAATTCGCGAACTTCAATCCTGGAGGAGTCAATTTTGATGAATGCGGTATCAGAAATCGACCAGGGAACATCGTTGAGTACAATTTCTGATTTCCCAAAAAGGATGTCGAAATTAGAATTGCCTCGCACGCTTACCCAGCCATTTATTTCTCCACTATGTCCTTTATCACTGCTATCCCAAGCGACATTGGAATAAATGGTATCTCGCTCTGAACGCGCATCAATTACAAAGTCCTTGAATTGAATACTGTCTTTCAGTGCTATTTTATCTGCTAGAACCGTTATGTATGCAAGTTCATCGGGCTTTTGCATATCAACGGTAAGGCCGTAGAAATCATTTCCTTCATAGCGAAGTTTGTCGGAAGTAAAAGTTAATTGAAATTTGGATGATGACTGGTTGAAGTGTGCGGATGCCCTGGTTCCGGCAGCCATATCCAGTTCGGGAATGAATAGATCTCTGATTGTGCTAAAATCTTTGATTTTGACCATTAATTCAAAATCCTGTTTGATTTTTGAATTGGTGTTTTTGGCTCGGTAAGAAGGCAGAATTTGATCCAGTATTTGATAAAAACTATTCTGCAAGCCATCTAAATTGTAGCTTCCCTCTAGGCTCGCTTCCAGAATAGGCGATTGAACATCGAGTCTCCTTCCTTTTTCTGTATTCCTTGCGTTGATGTTAATTTCTGCAAACCTACATTCCAGATCCTCAGTACAATAGCTAAAATCTTCAATTACTAATGTGCCTGTTGCTGTTTGAGGGTCCAATCCCTCTGCATCGAGATCTACGTATGCGGTAATGGTTGCGTAGGTTGAATCTTTGAGGAAACCTAAACTCACCAAATCTAAATTATAAATATCTGCATGGGCTTTAATAATGGGCTTTTTACTAGTAAAATCGATTCGTCCGGTAAAATCCATTAGGGCATTTTCATCCTTGGATATAACGGTTCCGTCAAAGAACGATTTCTTAAATGCGCCGTCAATTTCGATATTCTGATAGAGATAATCCTTAATCCCAATACTCGCTATTTTCCCAGTAATTACTGCGTCCATATTATCTACTGTTAAGCCTTGACCATCAACGCTTATACTGGCATTGAGAGCAGCAATTTCATTAATATCGTAAAAAGTTCCAATTTTGAAATCGTAGGAATCGAGATCGCCTGAATAGGAAAACACTCCGGCCTCATTTTGCCTAATGGAAATATCACTTTTTAGCCTACCGATAGCAGTATTAAGAGTGCCAAAAGCCACAAAGTCAGACATGAAACCTGTGAAATTACCTTGAAATTCAATTTGCCCTAGTTTGCTTAAGTTTTCTGGGAGCTGAAGAGTTTTGTATTCTTTAAAAGGCGGCAATGGAATGTTTTTGGACTCTTCATAATTAGTGCTGAGATTCCTTAAATCCAGAGTAATAAACGTTTGTTCGAAATTGGGCAAGCCATCGAGTTTAAAATCGCCCTCTAACTCTGAGTTTTCATCCCATTTCATCCAGAAATCCTTTGCTCTCAACCGCGCAACTGGTCCGCGTATACGGCCTCTCAATAGGACCATTTTATCTAAGCCCTCTAATTCAGGAACATACCACCAGAGGTCTTTGGTATCTAAGGTGGCTTCCCTGATCTCATGAACCATTTTAACATTTTTCATGAAACCAGACCATTTGTAATTTTCTGTTTCGAAGCCTATATCAGCATAAATTTCGCTGTTGCCGGTTATGAGTGTGGCGTTTTTCACGGAAAGACCTCGCGCTGAGACTTTTAATCCTCCCATAAGTGTGTCTATTTCATAGCCTTTTTTCTCTTTAAAACGCAACATTTGCAAATGAGTTTGAAGAGAATCTCCTTCAAATACGAGACTATCGGCATCGAGGTAAAGACTGGAGATATGAGAATGGTTGTAGTCGAGCTGCATTCCGGCAACTGGTTCTTTCAAAATATCATCAAAATTGAATCGAGCATCAACAATATTGAGCGATTTGACTTTAAAAACACTAAATGCGGCATCTTTTACGCTGGTATCTGTACTTGCAAAATGTGCAGTGAAAATATTGAGGTTGAGCATAGAATCTCCTTCATAACGCTGCAAATTGAAATAAGGCCTGATGATTTGGAGGTCTTCGGCATAAATTGCTTTTTGATTGCGATTGATGTTTAATCCACGGATCAACAACTCTTGAGCATAAAAAAGGGTGTCATTTTTATGATCTCCGATGAACACTCCTTCTAAACCGATAGTGCCATTGAGCGATAAGGAAACACGGTCTATTCCTATTTCTATATTGTATCTCTTGTTGATTTGATCAACCAAAACACCGGCAACCCAAGTTTGAACCCCACTAAACTGCATGAGAATCAGGATCAAAACCGGCAGCAAAAGCAGGGTGATCAACAGATTGCGTAGTATTCGAAGTACTCGTTTGATATTAGACCAAATTCGGATTGAAAATAATAAAAAGCATTTGCTTTCGCAGTACTTTTGCACATTCAAGTGCTAAAACCATTCCAAAGTTCCGCATTATAATGTCAAACGAAGAGAAAGAAATATATATTCTTGCCATTGAGTCTTCTTGTGACGATACCTCAGCAGCAGTTTTACGCAATGATTTTGTGCTTTCTAACATCGTTATTAGTCAGGAAATCCACAGGCAGTATGGCGGTGTAGTGCCCGAACTAGCCAGTAGGGAGCATCAAAAAAATATCGTTCCAGTGGTAGAAGTAGCTCTTCGCAAAGCAGGGATTTGCAAGAATGATTTGTCAGCAATTGCCTTTACACGTGGTCCTGGTCTCATGGGTTCCTTGCATGTTGGGGTGAGTTTTGCCAAGTCGATGGCTTATTCTTTGGGAATTCCGATGATTGAAGCTAATCACATGCAAGCTCATGTATTGGCCCATTTTATTCGTGATCATGATAAGCGGGAATTGCCAGAACTGCCTTTTTTGTGTTTAACCGTTTCCGGTGGACATACGCAAATAGTTTTGGTTGAATCGCCTTACAGTATGAAAGTAATCGGTGAAACGATTGATGATGCTGCTGGAGAAGCATTTGACAAGGCTGCAAAAGTTTTAGGATTACCTTATCCTGGTGGTCCACTTATAGATAAACATGCTAAAGAAGGCAATCCTGATGCTTTCCTATTTCCAATTCCTAAAATACCGGGCTTGAATTATAGTTTCAGCGGATTAAAAACGAGTTTTCTTTATTTACTGCGAGATCGGGAATTAGAAAGTCCGGGTTTTGCTCAAGCTAATATCAATGACCTTTGTGCATCACTTCAAAAGACAATAGTTAAAGTGCTGTTACAGAAGTTTTTAATGGCAGTTAATGAGACCGGGGTGAAGCATATTGCACTGGCTGGTGGAGTATCTGCAAATTCTGCCTTACGTAAAGCATTTACCGAATTAGAGAAACAAGGATTAAAAGCCCATATTCCACCATTTTCTTACTGTACAGACAATGCAGCCATGATAGGAATCAGTGCTTGGTTTAAATACTTGAATTCTGATTTTTCTGAACTGAGCGTGGCTCCTTTGGCTAGATGGAGCCCGGAAACTTAACTAACGAGCTTTTTTTCCAAAAAATCCTTTAGAGGCTCCCAATATACCTTGTGCCAACCCTCAGTTAACCAACCATCACAACTTTCTGGAACACCTATATGGTTGAAATGCAGTCGAGTACCTTTTTCTGTGGCTTCAAATCTGATATCAACTATGCTATAATGTCCTGAAGGGAAAGATTTGTGTGTCCAGGCTTGTACTATGCTTTTATTTTTCTCCAGGATAAGGTTATAGCCTGAATTTCTTTCGTTGCAAGTTGTGAAAGTGCCGCCCTGTTTAGCATCTATTTCAGCCCGCATGCCTGTGAAAGAAGCATGCTTTTTGGACTTAATATAGGTGTCGTAAACATCTGAAGGACTAGCATTTATTTCAATAACTTGAAATATATTGTGAGTTCTAAGTTTCATAATCCTTGCTTTGGATGAGTCGTCAAATTTAATAGATTGAACACTGTATTAGCATTTTGTTAATGAATTTTTAAGGTCTAAAATTAATTGGAGTTTAAACTAAAGTCCTAATAATCTGATAACGCGACAATTATCGATTGTGGCTTGATAATTGAGCAAAAGGTCGAATTTTATTGTTGGAATCTTATTGGGGTAATATTGAACTTTTTTATGAGTTGTCTGCAATGCATTACACATCTCGGTTGCCTAAACGATTTCTCCTTTTATGTACGTTATTTGGTACGTATTTTCGTACATTTGCTTAAATCTGAGTACGATGAAAGCCATATCCATCTCAACATTAAGAAAGGGAATGAAAGAATACTTTGATTATGTATCAAAGTCAACGGAAGTTATCATAGTTCCTAGAAACAAAGAAGAAGATGCAATAGTGATAATGTCAATTCAAGAATATAATTCGCTTAAAGAAACAGAACATCTCCTTTCTACGGAAGCCAACCAGAGAAGACTTCAAAAGTCAATTAATCAAATATCTGAAGGCAAAATAACTAAATTCAATATGGGATAATTCAAGAATCAGATTCATGAATATTGAGTTTACTGAAATTGCTTGGGAAGATTTTTCTTATTGGATTGATAACGACGAAAGCATTGCTCTGAAAATTAAGGAGCTTATTAGCGTGATAAATAGAGAGCCCTTTAAAGGAATTGGGAAAGCAGAACCATTGAAATTTGGATTGAAGGGATTTTGCTTGAGGAGAATTTCAAATGATCATAGCTTAGTTTATCGCATTAGCGGAACAAAAGGAATAGATCAAAAATGCACAATAATCCAATGCCGGTTTCATTATGACGATAAATAGCGATCTCTTGAAGGCAAATAAACAAATGTAAAGTTGCTAACAAGGCACAAATGCAATTGCATTTATAGGAAAGTTCATCTTAGCGTCCAAGATCTCGGTCAGCAATCACAAATTATACCTGTGTCAAAGCGGTTTTATCCTGTTCAATAAGCTAGATAGGTAGTTTTTAGAAATAGCACTGACGGACTTGATATTGTAGTTTCCTTATATATTCTTCCTGAAGCCATTTTTGGTAGTTCTCTGTTGATTTCGAAATACAAAAGGCATATTGTCTGATTTGAAATTCGATTTCCTTATCGAGCATTTTCAACAAAATCATCGCATCTGAAAACTCTTCAGCATTCTCCCTAATGATCTGTTTATGATACTCCATGCACCTATCGATGGCGAGTTTAGGCTTTAGTCCTGCTCTGGTGACTTTGGAATATTCCGTTTTGATGTCAAATCCAAGTTCTGATTTTGAGAAATGAACCCTCACCGATTCCGGCATCACGTAAATAAACTCTCGTTCAATTGCCTCATCGGAGTATAAACCTTCGAGATAGGCATGAGGGGATTTGAAAATATCTTGCCAATTCACATAATAATCCCACAGGCCGAATCGTCTGGCGTTATTGCCTAAATCAATTACGTTAAAACCAGGTTTATTTGGCAAATAGCGAGATCCTCGGCCAATCATTTGATGGTACAAGGTGAGCGATTTGGTGGCACGATTGAGGATAACCGTTTCAACAGTCGGCTCATCGAATCCAGTAGTTAGAATGCTTACAGAAGACAAAATGGCATCCGGCTTTTCCTTAAACCAATCCAAAATTTCTCTTCTTTCCTTTTCATTATGAGTATTGTCGAGATGCCTTATCTCATATTTTGATTCTCGAAATAACTCATACACTTGCTTGCTGGTATTAATTCCATTGTTGAAAATCAATGTTTTAGTACCCTTAGCCTTTTCTTCGTATGCGTACAGGAGCTTTTCCTGCATAAAGAAATTGCCATAAAGTTTTTCAGAGCTGCTAACGGTATAATCGCCATTAATTCCCACTTTCAGCGAATGCAGGCTTACATCGTAACTATAGGTGCTGGCTTTGGCAAGGAAACTTTTTCCAACTAGTGAAGAGATGGATTCCCCAACAATCAACTCATTATAATTATCCTTGAGCGGTAATTTGATATTCGAACTGAGCGGTGTGGCAGTAACCCCGAGGATTACTACATTTTCGAAAAACTTAAAAATCTTGCGAAAGGAGTTGTAATGTGCTTCATCAACAATAACTAATCCTACATCTTTAACTTCAAATTTGTCGTCGTTTAGCCTGTTGTTAAGGGTTTCAACCATAGCAACGAAACATTGAAAATCATCCTGATCTTCAAGTTCTTTGATTTTGCTATTGATGATTTTATTGTTGACCGAAATATCATCGAGCATTCTAGATGTTTGTGCAAGAAGCTCAATGCGATGGGTTAGGATGAGTACTTTTTTTCCGGTTTCTTGAATATAGCGCCTAGAAATTTCAGAGAAAATAACTGTTTTTCCACCTCCTGTTGGTAGTTGAAAAAGCAAATTATATTTCTCCGGAAACTTGTGAAGCCTTTCAAATATCTGATCAATCGCATCGATCTGATAGTCGTAAAGTTTCTTTCCTTCTTTTTTTTCGAATATTTCGAAAGGTTCCAGAGTCATGCAAGGTTGGTTCAAAAAGACTGGCAAAGATAGTTACAAAGAAGGCCTGTTTGGAGCATTGTTGAAATGTTTGACAAATCTTTACAGGCCATTCTATTTAACGTATTTAATTCGATTCTAGTATTGATTGCTCGATTTCAATTCATTATTCTTCTGATTTGCAATAGATTGTCTTTCTGTTCAACACAAATGATACTACTATTTATCAATTCATTATGGCTTAACTATCTTCGGCGAAAATTTAAAATTGAAGCAGGTTCGAATTCATAGTTCATGGAAGGAAGTTCTGAAGCAGGAGTTTCAAAAACCTTATTTTGAAGAACTTTCCGAGTTTGTTCGAAAAGAATATCAGAACCATCAATGTTATCCGCCGGCATCGTTGATTTTCAACGCTTTTGATCATTGTCCGTTCGATAAGTTGAAAGTTGTTATTATTGGGCAAGATCCCTATCACGGCGATGGTCAGGCAAATGGATTATGTTTTTCGGTTGCTGATGGGCTTAAGTTTCCACCCTCACTTCGCAATATTTTTAAAGAGTTAGCGGTCGACTTGAATCAGGATATTCCAGCAACCGGCAATTTGGAGCGATGGGCTGATCAGGGGGTTTTGCTAATAAATGCAACCTTAACTGTTCGCGAAGCCATGCCTGCATCCCATTTTGGCAAAGGCTGGGAGATCTTTACCGATGAAGTAATCAAAATAGTGAGCAAGGAGAATGAAAATATTGTTTTTATACTCTGGGGTGCATTTGCGCAGGCAAAGCGCAAATTTATTGATCAGCAAAAACACTTGATACTCGAAAGCGTCCATCCCTCGCCACTTTCGGCTCATCGTGGATTTTTTGGCTGTGAACATTTTTCCAAAGCGAATAAGTATTTGGAAGAGAAGGGCAAGGATAGGATTAAATGGTAGTTTGAGTTAGAAGGTTTAAATCCTAGATTTTAGGTTGAAAGGTTGGGGGTCAAATGCAGAATTGCATCAAAACATAAGTATTCACATCTATTTGAACTAATTACTTGCAAGCCTAAGAGAAGACTCCACGAACATTGACAGACGCAGCAATATTAGAATTAAGGTAAAGACAAATCATTTTGACAAACGATCAATAATAATCGCGATGTACTGCAAATTTTTTGCGATTATTTAGACTTGCCCGCTCAAATTAAACTTACATTTTTTTCAGATTTGAACTTTGAATAGTTTTAAATGTTGATGGATAGATAATAAACAAAAATATCATTTAAACCAATATGTAAAAAATTATGGAAGATTTGAAAATTGCAAGTGACAATTATGTTGCTTTTACCTTTTTCATTGGTACAATGGCCATGATGGCCGCATCCTTATTCTTCTTTTTTGAAGTGAATAATACATCTCAAAAATGGAGAACATCAGTTCTTGTTTCAGGTCTTATTACCTTTATTGCGGCAATTCACTATTATTACATGAGGAGTTACAATCTCGAAACTGGCGACTCACCAACATTCTTCCGCTATGTTGATTGGATTTTGACCGTGCCTTTAATGTGTGTAGAATTCTACTTAATTACTAAGAAAGCCGGGGCAAAGGTCAACTTACTTTGGAAGTTGATTTTGGCATCATTAGTGATGCTTTTAACTGGCTATTTTGGGGAAACAATTGATAGAGACAATAGCGTACTTTGGGGCGTAGTTTCTGCTGCTGCCTACTTCTACATTGTTTACCTAGTATGGTTTGGAGAAGTTGCTAAATTAGCTCAAACAGCCGGTGCACAAGTTGCAAAAGCAACAAGAGTGCTTGCATGGTTTGTGCTTGTTGGATGGGCAATTTATCCTTTGGGCTATATTTTAGGAACGCCAGGAGGATTATTCGGTATTGAACTTGTTAGTGATCCTGCAGCGGCAAGCCATGCAATGGATATTGTTTACAATATTGCGGATGCAATAAATAAAATCGGTTTTGGCTTGGTAATTTATGTTTTAAGCAGAAGTTCTGAGGATTAATTCCGTTTGAAATGTAAGGGTTGGTATTTTGTTTTTATACCAACCCTTTTTTATCGCTTTGGCTTATCAGAAATCGATGAAAGAATCAGCAACTATTAAAAAGTCTATAAAATTCGATTTTCTTTTTGCTGGGTTTCCTGATGCAAATGGATTGTTGATTTTAAAGTTGCCTTCTAACGATTTGCTTGAAGGCAAAAGTATCGGTGTTTTGAAGCCTGATAGCAAAATTACTAAGGATCGAACTTTTTGTTTTTGGCATACAGAAAATGAAATCTCAAAGCTAACTTTCAAAACGTTTGTAAGTTATTCTTGGGATTACTTTGAAATTGAAGGTATAAGCAAACAGCAATTCAAACAGCTTCATTTCTTTCATGTAATGGGAATTGAAGAGTATAACAAAACAAAAAATATTCTTGATAATCATGAAGTGGCAAACTTTGCTTCCATCTTATTTGAGAGACTAGGAACAATCTCAAACCATCATGAAATTATCTTAGAAAATGAAACACTTCATGGCAGCAGAGTTTTTGACAGTCTCCAGCTATCTCAGGCAACACCTAAGAAAAATCAAAGTCATTTATTCCAGTCTTTATACGGTTGTGGAATTAAAACAACTACCAAGCTATTCGATGCTTCTGTAATCGAAACGATTGATTTTAATGTCCCTCAAAATAATTTCACTCAGCTTAGATTTGTCATTCCATTTAAGGAAGATTCAGTACTTGAAGAATTAACAAGGTTTGGATATCAAAAATCGGCAAGTGAGGATTTACACTTAATGATGAATAATTACCTAAAAGAGCTAGGTGTTTCTTTTGAAATTTTGGAATTAGAACGAGGCATGATTCCAATATCTTCGGCTAAAATGAGCATAGATAATTTTGGAAAGAATTGGGTAAATGTTGGAGTTAGTGCAGAGATACAGAAATGTGCCACTATAAATGCTTTTAGTGCAATGGCAGAAGATGCTTTGGTCCAGAACGAAGCCCTTAAAAATGATCAGCTTTCGAAAAGGAACTCCAAGAAGGAGCAATTTATTTTTTACAACCCCTTCATGCTTAAAATCCCTGATGAAAAGCCGGAATGTGGTAATAAAAAACATGAAACCCTTTTTAAAAAATTACCCGTTACGAAGGTTTTTAGTTTTCTGCAAAAGAAAACAAATGTCTTCGCTGAGTTATCGATTTTTATAAAATTACCTAAGAGTTTATTTATCAAAGCAACTGTGAATGATTTTTTGAATCGGTGCATTAGCTTACCTGTGTTAGCATGGCCTTTTCTATTTACGATTATGACAATCGTACTATCGCAAAACAATTATGAAAACATTTCTTTTAGTGTTTTAACTCTAGGTTTTTTATCTGTTGGTCTTTCTCATGGTGCTTTGGATCATCTTACGGCCAATAAAATCATTCACAAGAAACAACTATTTTATTTTGTCATTAGCTATTTGCTTAAAAGCGCAATTTTCGGTTTGGTATGGTTGTTTTTACCAGATACTGCAATGCTTATTTTTATTGCTTATTCCGCATGGCATTTTGGACAAGCTGATTTCAAGGAATGGGACTTACCTCAAGGATGGCAATCTTTCCTTTGGGGCTTAATTGTTTTAGGTGTGATTCTATTCTTTCATTTTGAAGAATTGAAATGGATTTTACAACAAATTCCAAACTTAGAATGTGCTAACATATTGAATAAAATGTCAGAGATTCAACTTTTATCTTTTCAAGCACTAATAGTTGTTTCCGGGTTTTGTATGGCCGCTTTCAATAAATCAAAATATATTCTCTTCACATTCATTTATCTCTTACTGTCAAGTATGTTGCCTTTGCTTGTTTCATTCGGGATCTATTTTGTTGGTCAGCATAGTATACATGGTTGGAGGCAACTTTTAATAGGTTTAAATGAACGGTCATCTAGATTATGGTTAAAATCGCTTCCCTTTAGCATAGGAGGCGCGTGCATTATTTTTTACATCCCTTTTTTTGCCGGATCCAATTATTTTGGTACGTTTTTTATACTTTTATCTTGCCTGAGTATTCCGCATGTATTTAGCATGCATAGCTTTTATTCTAAATTGAAATAGGCGCATTCACAACTATATTTTGGCCATACAAAACCAAACTAAAGGCGACAAAACTTAGATAAGGATTACCTGAACACCATTCAACTGCTACTGCATGTATCACACATAAACCAACGAGGATGCTGGGTTAAAGACAAAGCGGACCTGAACGAAAACACCAAAAGACGTTTTGCAAGAAAAAAATGCGGAATCATTTTACGCAAATTAACCTAACAGCTCATTATTGGGGAAATCTGAAATTGGCTATGACCCGGTGCTTTTTTAAACGATCTCATGAATGCGTTATTCTGACCTGAATCAGATAGCATCATAACAAACCATTGATTTTACCGATGTTGAGCTAAATAAATTTCCAATTTCAATAAACGCAATTATTATTTTCAAGCCTCTTCATCATCATAAATATCTAACAACATCAAGGCTTCTGAGAGCTCGCCTAAGGTTTTAGAATCGTTTTGCTTTTTAGCGATTTCCTTGCCCTCTTTAAAAATTAGGATAGCTTTATCAGTTTGACCTTTTTCTGTCAAAATACTTCCAAGCATATAATAAGAAGGCAAATAAGTGGGAATATCTTTTACAAGTTGCTTCAGAATACGGATGCTCTCCACATGATCATCAGCCTTTTTATATTCCAAAGCTGCTGCATAACGTAAAAATGCATCGCCGGGATTGCTTCTCATCATTGCAAGAATCATGTCTAAACGACTGTTACTCATATTCGGGTGGTTTTAATCAGGGATGCAATTGGCAAAATACTCACCGCTTCTCCCTGAGCAATAAATTCATTAAAATCTATGACAAAGGTAGTATCTTGAACTGAAATGAATGTGCGGAAGTTATTTCCTGTGAAAACTGATTTTTCAACAATACCATGAAGATCCCCGTCTTTCCCGCGTTTCAATTCAGCTTCCCATGGTCTGAAATACCTAATTTCAGAATCTGATTTCGAATTGATGATGTTTACAGGTCCAAATAATCCGGCCACATAAATACTGCTAGGTGAATTTAGAACTTCGGCAGGTGTTCCAAATTGCTCCAATTTTCCATTTTTGAGTATTAAAATACGATCTGCTAAATCTAAAGCGTCAACGGAGTCATGTGTAACTATTAAAGCTGATTTTCTATAGGCTCTGATCACACGTTCAACCTCTCGTCTGAGCATGAAACGCACACTTTGATCAAGACTGCTAAACGGCTCATCGAGTAATAATAGTTCCGGTTCAATAGACAAAGCTCTCGCCATGGCAACCCTTTGTTGTTGTCCACCTGAAAGCTCATGCGGATAGCGCTTGGCTATATCTACAAGATTTACACTTCGTAACAATTCTTTAACTCGTTCATGTTTGGCATTTCCTTCAATAGCAAATCCAATATTCTGTTCTACGTTGAGATGTGGAAAAAGTGCAAAATCCTGAAACACCATCCCAAACTTGCGTTTATGAGGTGGGACGAAAATATTGTTTGAGCTCAAAATCTCATTGGCATATTGAATCTTACCTTCTTCAGGCTTTTCGAATCCTGCCAGTAATCTGAGCAGGGTAGATTTCCCACTGCCACTTTCACCTAATACGGTTATTATCTCAGCTTCTTTCAAATCAAAACTAAGCTGATCAACAGCTTTTACCTTGCCAAATCGCTTGCTAATATTTTCAAATTTGACGAGAGTACTCATTAATTCCTAAGGCTTCGATTTAATAAAATAACAGGCAATGCACCAAGCAAAATGATAAACAGCGAAGGTAGTGCAGCTTTTGCTAACATCTCATCACTGGCATATTCGAAAGCTTTAGTAGAAAAAGTATGAAAATTGAAAGGTCTCAGAATCAGAGTTAATGGTAATTCCTTGGCCATATCCACAAAAGCGAGTATAAATGCCGCCAGTAAAATCCTTTTAGAAATTGGAATGTTTACTTTAAATAATGTTTTGCTTGGCGATTGTCCCAAACTTAAAGCAGCATTCTCCGAATTTTTGGCTTGTCTTTCAAATCCTGAACTCAAATTGTTATAGCCAATGGCGATGAATCTAACGGTGAAAGCAAAAAGCAATCCTGCAATACTTCCTCCTATTAAATAACTACCTAAAGCATCATCAATTCTGCTACTAATAAGCATTACGGCAACCGCAATAACAGCACCAGGCAATGCATAGCCGATTGCGAAACTTCGGGATAATAAATTCAATAGCTTATTGTCGTTAATTCTTTGTCCAAAAATGACTATAAAACTGAGAATAATTACAATTATAGCCCCGCTAAATGCCAATAATAAAGAGTTTATAGACATTTCAATAAATTGTTTACTATTTATCAAGTCGAGATTTTTAAAAGCATCGGTTATGACTTGATATAGAGGCAAAATAAACGCAATGAAAAGCAGGGAAAGTGCAACAGCAGGATAAACAATTCTTTTTGAGCCATTCAAGGATTCGCGAAATGGGGGTGATTGTTTTCGAGCGGAAATGAATCGTTTGTTTTTGCGCAAAAGTCGTTCAGTTCCTATTGCAATAAGCACAAAAATCAATAAGAACAAAGCAATACGAATAGCAGAAGTGAGATCATTGGATGAAAACCAAGCTGAAAAAATCCCTGTAGTGAGGGTGCTGATTCCATAATATTTCACAGCCCCATAGTCATTCAGCACTTCCATTGCGACTAAAAAGGCACCCCCAATTATAGCTGGTCTTGCAAGAGGTGCTGCAATTCTGAAAAAAGTAGCATTATTATTTTTCCCTAGCATTCTTGCAGATTCAAGATAAGGGCCAATTCCTGCTCTAAAAGCTAATCTTACAGGTAGATAGACGTAAGGATAAAGCGAAAAAGTGAGAACCAAAGCTAATCCCGGTAAATTCAAAATATCGAAATGCCATGCCTTTTCTGCTCCGGCGAGTTTGCTCACTTTGCTCAACAATCCGCCATAGCTGAACATTTGAGCTTGGGTGAAAGCCATGATATAAGTTGGAAAAGTAAGCGGTAGAATCAATGCCCATTCCAAAATTTTACGAGATCGAAAATCATAAACAGATACCAGCCAAGCCAGCCAAGTGCCAATTGCAATGCTAGCCGGAACAACCATGCACAATAAAAGAATGGTATTGGAAGTTTGTCCTGGAAGTGAATACTCCAAAATAGAAGCCCAAGCTTCTCCGCCGGGAATAAAGAAGAAAGTCAGTAAAATGAGTAGGGGCAGAAAAAGGCAGGCAATCAATAAAATACTGATTCCTGCCCAAATTGGATAAGTAAAATAAGACCTTCTATGCATGCTGGACTATTCCCATCCGGCTTTTTGAAAAGCTTCAACAGCCTTAGGATTGTTGGTTCCCAGCAAACTTAAATTCAATTCATCTTGTTTGAAATCACCCCAAGAAATAAGCAATTCAGAAGCTTTAACTCCCTTTCTTACAGGATACTCGTAATTAGCATCGGCATAAGCGCGCTGAGACTCTTCATTGAGAAGGAACTCCACTAATTTTATTGCATTTTCCTTGTTGGGCGCATTTTTAAGCAATCCAGCACCTGAAATATTAACATGAGTGCCATTGCCGCTCTGATCAGGAAATACAACATAAACTTGATTTGCGGCTTCCACTTCTTCTGTATTTTCAGAATTGAAAAGTAATCCGAGGTAATAGGTGTTTACAATAGCCACATCGCCTTCTCCAGCAGCAATTGCCATTACCTGATCACGATCATTTCCTTTAGGATTTCTTGCCATATTTTCACGAACAGATTTCGCCCAAATGGTTGCTGCACTATCTCCTACATTAGCAATCATAGCAGCTAGCAAACTTTGATTGTATAAATTATCGGAAGATCGGCACAAAACCTTGCCTTTCCATTCTGCTTTGGCGAGATCAGCGTAATTCTGAACGCTTCCTTGTGGGACGCGATCTTTGGAGCAAACAATTACTCTGGCGCGCATAGTTAAACCAGTCCAAAGATCGTTTGCATCTCTCAAATAGGATGGCACTTGCTCATTTACTACCGCTGAATTCATTGTTTGAAGAAAGCCTTTTTCAGCAGCACGAGCCAATCTGCCGGCATCTGAAGTAATTAGCAAATCTGCAGGTGAATTAGCGCCTTCTTGCTCCAGTCGTACCAAAAGCTCATCAGCACCAGCTTTTACAACGTTAACAGATATTCCGGTTTCGGCTTTGAATTTATCAAATAGGCTTTGATCGATATCATAGTGTCTGTGACTGTAGATATTAACAACCTGTGGGATCGTTTCTACTTCGGTTTTAGGCTCAGAACCGCAGCCAAAGAGGGCTAAAAAGGGGAGGAGCAGTGCAATTTTTTTCATAATACATGTGGATTTTAAGACTACAAAGATAGACGCCCGATTTTAATACCGAATCGCTTAAAAAGGGTATTTTGAAAAAATAGAGAACCTGAGATTCTAGTTCCGAATTAATCGCTAAGGTATGAGTGCATTGGCGGGAAGAGAAATTATCAAGATAGTCTTAGGTCTTTGGTTATAAAAATAGTTACGCCACTAAAATCCAGTTTCCATTGGAAGCCAAATTGATGCGTAGATTGAACGGTCATTATCAAGCTTTAGTAAAACAGATCACTGTTTTGCATCAGTACCAGCGCCATAAAGATGATATGGGCCGATTGAAGACAGAACCCGAGGATTTAATTATTGCTTTTGAAATTATGTTTGAGGCCATTATTCTCAAACTGGATGAATTGAGTTCTTCACTACGGCAATTTTTTAACCAATTGAAAATACATGTAAAACTGGAAGCCGGAAACCTTAATGCAGATGAAGTTCTGTTTACTCAACGTCAAGTGCGTTTGTCATTAAAATTAAACAAATCGCAATGCTTCCGTTATTTTGAAGAATTAGAAAAACTCGAGTATATTCAGCACATGGGAGGGTTTGCCAACCGGGGATTTAAATATCAAATTGTGCATTGGGACGATATGGAGCATATACGGGATAAAATAAAAAGGGATCTTGAATATCAGCGGGCTCAAATTGATGCTGCCCATTAATTATTGGTTTCTGGCGTTCCAAATCCGATGGAACACCAAAACCCTTATCAGCACTGCAAAAGGCCCCTAGCGTTCCATAATTTCAAAATACATAGAGATCAAGTACAGCAAACCTCCAAAAACTGGCTAAGGTTTGGCTATTTCACATTGTTGTAATGTGGTTCATTTTTGATTCGGATTATCCATATATTTGAGTTATAACCCCTTAAAAAATCAATGTCTTATTCCTCAATTCCATATTTTAAACCAAGTTTGCCGCCACAATGCACAGGTGGCTACCTTTTCGGATTTAATGGAATGGAGTCAGAGCCCACTATTTACGGGGAAGGTAACGCTTATGACTTTGGAGCAAGGATGTATGATGGGAGAATTGGGAGGTGGTGGAGTGTGGATCCTTGGGACGATAAATATGCTGAATTCTCTCCATATACCTTTGTTGCAAATAGTCCTTTGAGGTATGTTGATCCAAACGGTAAGAATATTCTTCCTGTAAATGATGATGCTGTGCAACTTTTAGATGCAGCGGTGATGAAATACGGATTGACTAGGCTTGTTCTTACGGATGCGAAAGGTGTTGTCAGGAATATGAGTCCAATAAGTGGAAAGGATGCTATTACCTATAGCAATCAACTGAAAAAAGCTCTGAAGAAAGTGAATGTAAAACTAAAGAAGCACGATATAGAAGAAGCTTTTGTATTGTATTCTAAGATTGCTGAGTTGGAAGTGACAGAATTAGCTGTATATCAAAAAGGAGAAGATTCGTTGTTTACAAATGGGAAAAACGTTGACGCGCCGGGAACAATACAAACCGAAGGTGACAGCCCATCAACAAATGAGAATTACATAGACTTCGCTAAAGATTTTGAACGTGATCAACAAGTCCTTGATGAAGTGACTGAAGGAAAATCACATGGGGAAACTCAAGTATGTTCAGAATAGCCCTAGGGGTAAGAATAATAGACACAAAGGAACAATTATCATAGATGCCACGGGAAGTCGAAATCCCGATCAGGAGGTTCCGGTATTAATTGAAGCAGTATCAAATGAAGACAATTAAATTCACAATAATGCTTTTGACATTTTTACCAATTGTTGTCTGTAGTCAATCTATATACCATTTTCCGTTTAATACTGAATTAGAGATTTTAATGGTTGGAGGAGGATCTTTTAACGTATCAAAGCTAAAGGATCCTTTGGCTGAGGGAGGATTTATTTGTTTCAATGAAATACGAGTCGGATTGAAACAAGTGAAAGTAAAGGACTTCGAAGGTGAATATCAAAATGGAATGAAACATGGTATGTTTTCTTATTATTTAACTTCAAATAAGAGTCGTGGCCGAGGCTTGGTTTCATACAAATTCTTAACAGTCAATTATAAAAATGGCCAATTGCACGGACCTTATTTTTATTTTGACACGGGTGGAACACCAATTGAGGAGGGCTATTATGAAATGGGAGAGAAACAAGGTTATTTCATATATCATGAACAGGTTGGTATGGGCAAGGAGATATACTTATACCAGAGCGATTCACTCATCCATTATGAGAAATTTAGTGAGGATGGATTTATCATTTTATCAGATTAATATCAGTTTGAAGGTGCCGACTATATTATCAAATTGTTGATTTCAATAAATTCGACAATTAACTGACCGATAATCGGATGTTGTTTTTTTTTGTCTATATACTATGTGATGCTTAGCATATCTTCCTGCATTACAAAGCAAAAATTAGTATGTAAGAAAAATAGAGTGATGTAGCCTAAAATCACCACGAGAAAATATTAAACATGAAAACTACTAATGGGGTTAGTTGATTGCATGACATTAACATAGTGATTTCAATTCCGGATTTCTCAATAGAACTATCAGATTTTTGTTACATTTGATTTACAGCCAAAACAAAATTTGAATTTAGCAAAGTCGAAACGATGCATAGACTAATCTGCTCATATCAAAATGATAGTTTACCTCCAGAATGTTCGTTGGGAATGATATCTTATTTTAATAAACTTGATCTTATATCGTGGCACTAAAAACCGAAACTAGTGGCACAAATTGAACCGAAATCACTGGCTACTAATAAACCGAAAAGGGTGGCGCAATTTGAGCCGAAATAGCCATTAGCTCTGATTGCATATCGTAATATGCGATATTTTGATTGGAACTAAGAAATTACCTCAGTATTCAATGAAACCCCAGAATGTTGTAATGCTCCTAAAGTTAATTAGTTTGGCTACTGAAGGAAAAGGAATTGGAAAGATTCAGGCTTGAGAAGTATCATAAATATCTTTTCTATGTCCAAGTTCAATGACATTTACTAAAAGCACATCATCAAAAATATCGTAGATGATCCGGTAATCTGCTACACGAATCCGGTAACCATCCCTGCCCATTAGTTTTTTATAGCCGACAGGTTTTGGGTCATTACCGAGACTGTAAATGGCTTCCTTGATTTTGGAGTAATACGGCTCATTAATTTTTTCTAGGGCTTTAATTACCCGCTTTTTCAAGGTCACTTCATAAGCCTTCACTTCGCTTTTCGTTTAGCTTCAATCTTTTTAAAAGCTTCATCAATTGGAATAGAAGGCTCATTGGATTTTTTAGCTTTATCATAAAGCTTTACATCTTCTAGCTCTTCCAGTTCTTCCATTATGGCATTAAAGTACTGTATGGGCAGCACTACGGATATTTTATTGCCCTTAGCGTCGGTTATATATTGTGGATGAACGTTAAGCATATTTCTGTGTGAATAATCCAAATGTTAGTTCAAGCGTTATCTGCAATTAAAAATATAAATATTCCATTGTAAATGAGAACATATTTTATCCGAAATTCATGAAGCAAGGTCCAATTTATAACATGATATTTCAAATGAGCTCATAGTTATCTAAAAAGCTGAACACTACAAACTTAGTTAAATTGTCATGAACTTACAAGCGTTACCAAAGATTTCCCTAAAGAATTAGTGATCAGAATTTGACAAATGACATTGTATATTCACTTTAAGTTTGCGTAAATTTGGTCGAAACTCATTAGTTACAATACCATTCGACACATTTCTACCTAAATTTTGCATTCTAATCTTGTAACATCTAAATCTAATTAGTCCAATAGAAACTCTTTATTGGTTTCTGGCGTTCCAAATCGAATGGAACACCAGAACCCATGTCAACACTGCAAAAGCCTCTGGCGTTCCAAATCCGATGGAACACCAAAACCCTTATCAGCACTGCAAAAGGCCCCTAGCGTTCCATAATTTCAAAATACATAGAGATCAAGTACAGCAAACCTCCAAAAACTGGCTAAGGTTTGGCTATTTCACATTGTTGTAATGTGGTTCATTTTTGATTCGGATTATCCATATATTTGAGTTATAACCCCTTAAAAAATCAATGTCTTATTCCTCAATTCCATATTTTAAACCAAGTTTGCCGCCACAATGCACAGGTGGCTACCTTTTCGGATTTAATGGAATGGAGGATGTAGACTAAGCAACAGGGGTAGGCAATTGGCAAGATTATGGAATGCGCCAACATGAAACCAGATTAGCCAGATTCATATCTACAGATCCGCTAATAACACAAAGACAAAAATACCCTTAGTATTCGCCATATCAATTTGGGGGTAACAATCCAAGCTGGAAAGTCGATATTGATGGTCTCGAAGATACTGATGCGATTTACTTATTCATGCAAAATCAGGCGACACTTGAAATAAAAATTATACAAGAAGAAAATACTCGAATGAAAAGCAATATTGAAGTTATGGACAATTTGATATCCGACTTGGAAGACATGAAAGAAGTAACACGAAATATTGATGCTGTTTTTTCACAATGGACTTCAAATGCGTCGGGCACCGTGGAAGAAATATGCGGAGAACTAATTAAATCATTGACCATACCTAGCACAGAAGATGTTGGACATGACATTAATACTTTCAAAATTTATCGATATTTTATTGAGAATAACGTAAAAGACAACAATCTTGAAATATCAAGGCTTGAGACGGAAAGTAAATTCCGAGAAGATAATATGGGTTTAGTAAAGTCCATCATTGTTAAAGTTCAAGATGACTGCGCTGGTAGCGATAACAAAGAAATGTCAAACGAGTCCAGAGACTGTATCGAACAAGTGAGCAAATAAAATGACTGATTATATTAAAATATCATTTTCAACTATTTGTATTATAGTTTCAATTATTTCAAAAGTTATTCTCAATAAATAGGTTGCGAAAAATTTAGTATTTTTGAAAAGTTTGACTCATTACATTGGCAACGCTTGTTCATACTATCATCAGGATATCAAATATTTGTACCTCCTTGTAATGATTCTGTGCAAATAGCAGTAAGAAATGGTGTTATTTCAGATGTCACAATATTCTCGCCGCAAGCTGAACTAATTGAATATTATACCAATGAACATAATGAGTATAAATATACTAGTTCACGAATTCTAGATGATTGCTTGGAAGAATGTAAATTTTTCAGTAATTACATGGTATATTTCTTTCATTGCAACAGCGATAATAATAAATCTTCCTATATTCGAATATCTGCATTCATAGAATGAATAACACAATTAAAATAGGCATCTTAATTATAAAAGTAATAGGTACTTTGACAATAACTTTTCTACTTTATGTATTTTTCAGAATTATGTTCTTAATGATATCAGCAGAGTGGTTTGAATTGTCATTTAAAAAAAAAATATTTCTCTTTGTTCCTTTGCTTTTATTCTCACTTGCAGCTTCGATAATTCCTTATAGAATTGCATTGAGCCTATTATCAGGAGTTAAAACGAGGAAAATTGTTTTAATAATATTAATAACTTTGTTCTTAATCAAGTTTTTACTCACAATGAATAAATTTGAAATTTATGAAATTATTTGTCTTATTGCCATGGACATTGTTGCAGCTTTCTATGTGATTATGTACGGCCATAATCATATGCAGAAAAATAAAACTAATTAGCAATATTTATCTGTAAGTATAAGATTACCTGTGATTTAATGACAGCTTTGAATGAGTTGATTTTCGTTATTAACTATTTCCCTTCAATTCCCAGGCAACTTTTTCGATATATTTGAATAAGAACGTCAAAACTAGTGCTTAACATAGCTAAAGTTTCCATGACCAACGCCCTCCGCACATATTGCAATGATAGTTTACCGCCAGAATGCACAGGGGAGTACCGCTCCGCGTTTAATGGAATGGAATCAGTACCCACTATTTACGGGGAAGGTAACGCTTATGATTTTGGAGCAAGGATGTATGATGGAAGGCTTGGAAGGTGGTTGTCATTGGATCCTGCTCAACAAGAATATCCAATGTTGAGTGCATATTCCCTTGTTGGAGATTGTCCATTGAATTTTATTGACCCTGATGGAAAAAAGATTAAACCCACAAACAGCGATGCACAAAGATTATTAAACTTAGAATTTGATAGAGTGCTTCAAATTTTTCCAGAAATTAGATCACATGTACAATTAGTTCAAATTGGAACTGATCAAAATGGACGGGCTGTAAATGCATTTGTGTACGTTGAGCAATTAACTCCTGATAACAATAGTCCAGAGCTTAATGTGATCAGAGCGAAACGACTCATTATAGATTCGCAGCTTTCACCAGAATAAAAATTAACGGCTATATCATATTTGAATGCAGTTGATGATATAGATATCTATGAAGTCCAAACTCCCAGAGATCCAAGCAATGATAGTTCATTCGGTGTCTTAAGCGAAAATGGCGATCTTGCAAAAATTGCAGCGCAGTCTCAAAGGCAATCAAGTCAAGGTATGAGTACTGAAGAGAGTGTGAGAAGCGCTGCTATGAGCCAATCCGGAGAAGCCGAATTTAATTATTATCCAAATAAGGGGGCATCTTCAATTGATGGTAATAGTTCCAATCCGGAACAAATGAACGTGATTGGCATCTATACAACAATTCCTAGTTCCAATAATTCTGAGACATCGAACATGGTCGACAATCTGATGTACCACTTAACTGATAGCGCAAAATTTACGGACAAACAACCTGGTCTAAAGCACAGTGTAGATGATAAAGGGAATTATTCTAAACAAGAACCTCCTTCCAAAAAATAGCTAATGAAATTATCATTAAGATTTACTCTGCTGTGTAGTGCTCTGTTTGTAGCCACATGTAAGATTGAGCATGAGGTTAAGGATTCTGTCTCATTTAAAGAAAATGCGAGTGCTGTTGAAGCTGTGAATAATTATAGTGTAGTATACAAAGATGACATAGCTTAGGTAAAGTTTAAGAAATTCCAAACTGATGATTATATTGACCATTCTTGGAAAATGTTACTCTATGGTCAAGACTCGGCAGATGCATATAACCGAGAAATCTCAATTGGGGTTGGTAGAGATGGCGAAATTAAATATATCACTGTTCGAGAAAAAAAAAGGGTATTTTACCAAGTGCAAATCGATTCTTTAAATAACTATAAAATAAAGCATTCTTTTTGGAACTCATATTAATAAGTACCGCTAAGCATTTAAAAAAATCGTAGCAGAAATCAAATTGCTTCCATTATCAATGCCTATGTTTACTCAAATATCTATCACGCTGATAGAGAACATTAAGTAACATAGCAGCTATCCAAAGTATGGCTCCGAATCCTGGCATTACATATAAATAATTACCGGGGCGTTCATGCGGAATGCGGTAGATACCAATTACTCCAACGGCTAAAATCGCAGCAGCAATGCTAAGAAAATAACGTAGACGACGTTTTTTAGGCGAAAGAAACACGGATAGAAAGTAAGTTGGATTGGCCAACCAAACGAGTCCGATCATAAACTCGTTTTCCAAAAAACCCAAAGCACCGAGAATTAAAGCATGCACACCCAAATTTGATGAACCGTAAAAGGCCGGTACAAAAAAAGCGAGAACATAACATACTAATGATGCTATCTTGAGCCTGTCTCTAAGAACAGAAGGATATTTGGAAGTTGAACTAATAGAATTAATTTTTGGCTTTCTGCGCTAAAATAACATTTAGTTGCCAATTTCTTAACTCTTCTTAAAAATTATTATGACAAATATTGGGTTTACAAGAGATGAATATCAGCTTTTATTGAAACGTAAAAGGATCTTCCATCTGAAGGCAGAATTCCCGGACCAGGATAACCATTAGCCCTACGACTAAAATAGTAATTATTGAATAAATTGTTACAGCCCCCTTTAAATTCAAACCATTTATAAGATTTACTCAATGACAAATCCTGCACGTACCATGTGGGAATAGCCCCTGTTACAGCATCAGGATCTGTTTTAAATTCAGAATTATCGGCATCCGTATATTGGAGTCCGGTGCCTGAAAAGAGGTAGTTTATTTTCCATTTCTCTTTTTGAATGCTCAATCCGGCGCGACTTGTCCAAAGCGGAACATATTCTAAGCGATTGCCTTTAAATCGATTTTCATCAGCGTATTGAGCATGCGTATATGAAGCATTTGCAAAAGTCTTGAGCATTGTATTTTCTGCTATTTCCCATTTAAACTCAGTATAAAACTCTAATCCTGCAATTATTGCATTCCCAACATTTGTTCGGAGATTCACTGGCAATGTACCAAGCCAAGGGTCTGTCTCTGTCGAATTGATCAATCCAATTCTATCTTTATACAAAATACCAAAGGCTGTTATTTCCGTGAAAATGTTTTTCTTTCTGAATTTTAATCCCAGATCAGCACTGTATCCTTGTTCATCCTGAATGTTTGGAGCTATGCGCAGCCCGGGTAAATTAATATACAAATCGCTAAAGTTCAAAGCTCGGTAATTTCGTGTGAAATTGAGATAAAGGATTTTGGATGCCGAAGGCTTAAATTCTAATCCGAAACCGGCTAATAAAATCCTTCTGACATTCGATCTGGAATCGTGGATTTGTATGGGGTATCCGGGCAATACATTTCCGGCTCCATCCATTTCTGTGAGGGTATAATATCCATCAGATCCTGTGTTGATATATTCTAAACGTATTCCTGTGCTTAGAATCAATTTTTCAGATAAAAACAAAGCCTCTTCTGCAAAAAAAGCATGATTTTCTGAACTGAAATCAAAATCAGAACCGCTGAGATATTCGTTTTCCAGAAAGCGGAATGAAGGACCATTTCCATCATCAGCCTTGCCTTGCCTGCTATTGGTGCTGCCTGAAAAATGATAGCTCCCCATCACTAAGGCACCCACATGCTTGAACAACAAATGCCGGTTGACCATACGCTGTTCAAATTCCAGATTATTGAAATTACCTGAAATTAAATCACGCTCATTGCCCAAATCTGTTCTGCTGATTTTACCTAAAAAACCCAAGGCATTCCTTTCAGCATCAAGCAAAGCAAAATTGGCAGTATATTCCAATTTTGCACTTTTTCGATATTCCAATTGTAGAGCTAAAATATTCCAGTCGATGCTGAACCAATTTCTATTTCGGAATGATTGTTGAGGATCTATTAAAAATTGAGTATCGGTAAGTCCTCCAGCTTGTTTACTCAGATAATTTAGATGACTGAATTCCACGCCCAGATGCAGCTTTTCACTAATGCTTTTTCCGATGCTAAAAAATAGCTGTTGAGAATCAAACTCACTATTATCTCTCCAACCATCACCACTTCTCACTTGACCTGAGAAATAGTAATCATAACCCTTATATGTGCCGTCAAGACTATTGAAACTATGCCAGGTATTGAATGATGAATATCCATTTTCAGATTGAAGATGTAATTTTTCATCCATTCTTCCCTTTTTCATTTTATATCTGATCATTCCACCAAACTGGCTCCCATATTGCAAGGCACTGGTACCTCTAAGAATTTCAATGCGTTCTACGCTATTGATCATTGGACTGTAATAGCTTTCAGGATAACCCAATGGATCAGCACTGATATTGTAGGCACCTTGACGCGTATTAAAATTGGAACTTCGATTTGGATCCAAACCCCTGCCCCCAATATTGATTTGTAAGCCGCTCGGATCTTCCCAAATATTGAGTCCGCCAATCTTTGCAAATTGTTCTCTGGCCTGGTTTGAACTATTGTTACCGGAATTTTCGGACGGTATAATGATCTCGGTTTTTCTGCCGGCGTAAATACCGAAATTATCAACCGTACGCATTTGCATCAATCCCTCATTTCCCTCACGCGCCCCTTGAATTTCAGCACGATCTAATTCTAAATGCAAGGCTGGCAAAACCTGGCTGGTGTCTTGGGCAATACTTTGCACAAAAGCTGTAATACAGAGGATGGATGCGAATACTTTAATATTCATAAGGCATCATCCAATTTGCGCGAGGTTCATGCTGATTAATGCTAGCGAGGTCAATTTCAGGATTGATGTAGCGCACTGCAGATCGACCGTTGAAACTGATAAAGCTATCGGCATAAACAGCAATATCAATTCCTTGTTTCTTGTATTTTTCAGCAATAAAATGAGCGTATTGCAAAATCATATCAGGTTGCATGCTCATTTGCTTTTGTTGAAATGCGCTGAGTTGACTGGAAGGATCTTCAATGCCATGAACTCCTGTCGATTTGTCAACTACATTATATTGAATACTCCCATTCTTTTCAACCAACATTACTCTCCATGAAAATCTAAAGCCCTCTTCAAACCAAAGGATTTCATTATTAAATGTTAAATATCGAAGTGGGACAATAATTTGAACTAAAAAGAAAGCAATGAATATCATTTTCCAGGCTTTGTTAGGAATATGATTTTGAATAGAAAATGTGGCTTTAGTTTCAACTATTTTCAAAACTCTTTCAGCATACATAGAAGGCATAAAAACTAGACTACATCCAATCATCACCCAAGGAAAAACTCCAATTGGAAACAATATCCAAGTGATAAAATGAAAAGCTATAACTGCAGAAAATCCTAACCAAAATGTCTTTCTATTGATCAGTAAAAATGGAATACACAAATCGTAAATCATCCCAGCCCAGCTAAAAATATAGGCAGTACTTTCATATTTTAATAAAGATCCAATAATAGGTACATCGATCCTGGCAGGTAGCCATATTTTGAGAGGCATAGCTTCCAGAAGCCATTCAGAATGGACTTTTGCTAGTCCGGCAAAAATATATACCAAAGACAATTGAAGTATAAAACTTAATCGGAACCAATTAGAATCTTTTTCTCTCAGGATTGATGGATTTCTCCATGAGTCAATAGAAAACCTTCGATGAGCAGGACTTATCAGCATGAGAAAGGCAAAAATGCTCACAAAATAATAGTGATTTAAATAATACGTTTTATCAATTAATTCGATGTAGGTAAAAAGAATCAGAAATAGGAATGAAGAGAAACGGAAAAATGCTCCCAAAGCCATCCCCAAAGCTGAAATGGCAAGGATGATGTAGGAAGCAATCATGAGTTCATGATTAAATGGTTTTATCCAAGTCATTCCCCAATAGGAAAAGAAAAAATTAGGTTGAATGTATAATGATTCAACCCAACCATAATATAGAAAACGCAATGCAGAAAAACACATTATCAAACCAAAAACAATTCTCAGGATCACAAGCGGGGCAAGTGATACCTGAGAATTAAATCGATCCTTTAGCTTGTCAATCACCATCATTATCGGCGAAGGTTATACTCACTCCGAGTGCTGATGGCATTTCGGTTTTTAGCATTACTAAATTTTCCTGAATATCGAAATAGGCTTGTTCTATTGGATCGGGATTACTGCCTATCTGGTCCGAAAGTGGGTCAATGAGTTCAAGCATCAAAACATAGCTTTCATCAAATCCTTGAGGAATGGCATCCGAGAGTATGATTCCATTATTGCTCATAAATCCGGTGTTGTAAAGCAAATCATCGAGTCCCAATCCATTGCCACCCATGAAATACCATTTGATGGCTTGCAACTGTTCTCTCGCTAATTCTGATGAATATCCTGCATGATAAGCTTCTACTTTTTCAGGTAATGCAATGCCCAACGTGAGCAATCCCAAAGGCAACGCAATTCTGTTGCGCTTCAATTCCTCATAATCTTTAATAAGCTCATTTACCAGCAAACTAACGGAACTTCCATTTGCTGCGCCCGCAGATGTTACAAAGGTTTCTCTGTAATTTGTCCAATCATTTCGAATAGCGGTTAGAATGCTTTTCATCTGTGAAGCAGTCTGGAGCAGCAAGTTTTTGCGATTTTGAGCAAAGTCTCCGGAAATATATTTGTCTAAAATTTCCTGATCGCTCAAGCCGCGTTCGTTAATAAGATAATCGATGCATCCTAATCCTTTTTCATCATTGGCCACTGAGTTGAAATCGCCATTCTGTATTAGATCTTCAATACCAATGGCATCCACAGGAAAGGTGTTGAATTTCGGCTTCATTTGTCTGCTTTCAGCCGGACCGAAAGTGAATGCTGATACATGTTGCCATTGTAACCATGCAGATTTGAGAGTTATTCTGCAATTAGCCAATGTTGCTTCATCCGGATTTGAGCTCAAAGTGATACAGCTTTCATTTAATTCATCCAGTTTAATTTGGAATTCATTAAATGATGGAATGATCACAGCATCAGCCATATTGGCCATGGTGGCGCTCGTTTCTACTTCCTCTTCCTGATTTTTATCTTTCTTACAAGAGAATAGAAAGAGAGATAGAATTACTATGAATGAAATCCTCATAAATTAGCAAATTCTTCAAGTGTAATCGACGTATTGTTAATCAAGAAAAGCTGAGCATTTGCAATATCATCTGCGCTGGTTTCATAGAAATTATCACCAATGATTAACAGTACTTCAGCCACCTGAGCAGGACTTAATGAATGCCCGTCATTATGAATTAATTGAGCAATAAATGCAGTAAATTCAGAAAGGGCATGGCATTTCAGAGCAGGGTCGTTAATAGAGAGATCCGCTTGTTTCAAATAGTACAATGAAGTGCCGGCTATGATTCGGGACCATTGATATCTGATTTCCTCACATGCGTTAAGTTTAGCAGATTCATTTTCATTGGAAATAGCATTGCGCGCCTCAATAAAGGCATTGAATAGCGGAGTTGAAATATCTAAGGCAGTGTTTCTCGCTACCGCATATTTGCCATGAAAACGGGCATCAACTGTATTGCTGGCGAAATCTATCGGAATTCCAAGGTAGCCAAAGGCCTCGTCAAATTTGTGCTCAGCTTCCGAATACCATTGTCCTGCGTCTCCATTTACAGGAGCTGAATTATCGAATGTACCAAGCTCAGTGCCATTTAAATAAGTTGCTGTTGCCTGATAATAAAATACATCACCCATCAAACCTTTTTCTATAATTTGAGCCCATTCAAGCCCATTGGCATCGAGCAAGTATTTTTTAGAAGGATCAGAAATGCTTTGTACCACGCCTGCCTGACCATTTGTACCGGCAGTTACAGACATAGAAGCAGATTCAAGAGCATCGAAATGATCGAAATAAAGGTCTACGGTTCCCAAAAAACATTTGTCTTCCAGTTGTTTTCCACTAGCTGAAGCATCGGCGCTGAAATGTGAACTTCCTGCACCATTCGCGTTAGAGAACATATCGCGCAGTATGTCTGCCGAAAGCTGAACTCCTGAGGTATTGGCGCTTTTCATATAAGTGGTCATTTCCTGCAATTGATAAAGACGCTTAGTTTGTCCTGAGTAGTCCACCGTTAAACGGTTAGAAGCATCCGTAAAGCAGTATTCTCCGTTATTGCATAAGTCGGAAATTGGCGTTGGAACAGGATCCGGTTCGTTTTTGTCTTTTTCGCATGCAGTAGCGAGAAGTGTGAGGGAGAAAAGGAGTGTTATATATCTGGCTTTCATTTTATTTAGATTAATTCTAATTAGTGACAAAAGTACAGTTAGCACAAGGCTTGTCACAATACCTTGTTTAAGGTATTTTGGAAAAGAGATGTGAAGAGAGGATTGTGGAGAAAGAGCCTTTATGAAATACGATTGAGCTGGTTACTAATGGATTGGAAATTTCAGCGATCGAAAAATTGCATTGAATTGTTCCCCAAAATTTTAAGCATTTTAAAGGGAGTGAAATTTTATTAATGAGTTTGGAAGAACTTTTTTAGAAATTGTAATCACAGGCTTTATAGTCCAAATTATTGATTTCCATTCTGATTTTTTGTTACATCCAAAGCTCCTTCCATCCAAGCAATTAAATCCTCAAAAAAATCGTCAGAGGTATAATCTGCAAAAAGCTCATGCCTACCTTCCGGATAAATTCTAAATTCTGGGTGACGATGATGCGCCCTAAGTTCATTCAAACTATGCATAATACCTTTATCAAAACCGGCAATGGAATCCTGATTTCCCAAAAGTAAAAGCAAATTCAGATTTGGGTCCAATTTTTTGATGTTTTTGGATTGATGAACACTGTCTATTGCCTCCAACAAATTGGTGTAAAATCCCCAGGAACAATTCATCTGACAAAACGGATCATTAATATAGTAACGCACTTGAACTGGATCGGAAGAAAGCCAGTCGAAAGGAGTAAACCGAGGTTTGAAAAATCGATTCGCCAAAAGATGTATACCTATTTTTTGAAATGGAAAAGCTTTCAATTCATTACGTTCGGAAGCAAAAATGGAAGCGAATATTTTGGCTAAAGGAACCAATACTTTAGGTTTAGAAGGATACCCGGAAAGTATGGTCCATTGGGGATTGATTAGATGATCTTGCAAGGTTCCCATGGTTACTATACTGCCCATGCTATGACCGAAAACAAAAATGGGAAGTCCCGGATTTTGAGATTCAATCACATTATATACACAGGTCAGATCTTGTTTCACATGTTTCCAACTGTCTTTCTTTGGCCAAGCTCCTAAGTTTTGCCCCGCAGGCACTGACAAGCCATGATTTCGCTGATCATAAGCGTAAACGGAAAAACCATTTAGTTTAAGAATTTTGGCAAAATGATGATATCTACCGCTATGTTCTGTCATGCCATGAACAATGAGCAATGCGGCCCTGGGATACTTTGCCGCCCATATTCTGCATTTTAATTCGAAATTGCCGGCACCAGCGATGCTAATGATATTCGATTGGTCAATTTCGGCCTTATTCATGCCTTAAAATTACTTAGGCAGAGCTTTGATTAGCAATTTAGAGCTAAAAAATTATCAAAGACTCTGATTATATGGCTTAATAGAGGCTCGCAATGCTATTCTTATTCTTTAAACTGATCAAGGTCATTAGCTGTTAAAATGGGTATCATTACATTTGGGACAACAATATGACCATGAGCGAAGAACACATCAAAAATGTAAGGAAGGATTATCAAAAACATGAATTGACAGAAGATTCTATTGCCAGAGATCCTTTTACTCAGTTTGGCTATTGGCTAGATGAAGCCAAAGCAATCGACCCTGAAGACTACAATGCTATGAGCCTCACTACAGTTGGTGCTAATGGCTACCCCCATGCAAGAGTGGTACTCATGCGTTCATTTGCTCCAGATGGAATCATATTCTACACTAATTTTAATAGTAATAAGGGTCGAGAATTGGCATTAAATCCGAAGGTTTGTGTTAATTTTTTCTGGAAAGAACTTGAACGACAAGTGCGGATTTACGGCGAGGCAAGAAAGGTGGAAGAAAGTATTTCCAATTCCTATTTCGCCTCACGTCCCCGCGAAAGTCAAATTGGTGCTTGGGCATCTCCACAAAGTGAGGAAATTAAGGGTAGGGAGGAGCTAGATGCCAAATTACAAGTTTTGAATTCACAATTTGAGGGAAAAGATATTCCACGACCCGATTTTTGGGGAGGATTTAGAATTGTTCCTCATCATTTTGAATTTTGGCAAGGAAGAACGAACCGATTGCACGATCGCATAATTTATAAAGTTGACGAAGATTTTCAGTGGTATCACAAGCGTTTGGCACCCTGATCAATCAATCCTAAGTACTAATCCTTTTAGGTATTCTCCTTCAGGATGAAACATACTTACTGGATGATCTGCCGGCTGCCTCATCTTATGTAAAATTCTTACATTTCGCTGTGTTTCGATAGCAGCAGCAGTGAGCGTATGCTTAAAGAGTTCTGCATCAACGGCTTGTGAGCAACTGAATGTAAAGAGTAATCCCCCCTTACGTAATTGTTTGAGTGCTTGAACATTAATTCGCTTGTAAGCCTGAACAGCAGCATGCCTAGCGTCCAAACGTTTGGCAAAAGCAGGAGGGTCTAAAATTATGATATCATATTCCTGATCCATATTTTTTAGATACTCAATAGCATCTGCTTTTATGCATTGATGTTTTTCTGCTGCAAAACCACCAATTTTTACATTCTCCTCCGTGAGTTCCAGTGCTTTGGCTGAGCTGTCCAAACTATGAACTAATTGAGCACCGTGTTGCAAAGCATAAATTGAAAATGCACCTGTATAGCAAAATACATTAAGTATTTTTTTTCCTTTTGCATAGCGCCCAAGAAGTGCTCGATTGTCACGTTGATCAATAAAGAACCCCGTTTTTTGTCCAGTTTCCCAATCAATTTGAAAAGAACAAGAATTTTCCAGGCATACTTGACTTTGTCCTTGATTACCAATAAGATAATCATTACTTACATCGTAGTTCTTAATTTTCCCTAAGGTTTCTGCACTCTTGTCATAAACCGATTCAATACGAGTTCCTAATACTTTTTGCAATGCTTCACAGAGCAATTCCTTCTGCAAATGCATGCCTAATGAGTGGGCTTGAATTACGGCTGTTTTATTATATATATCAATTATTAATCCGGGCATTCCATCTCCCTCAGCATGCACTAAACGGTACATATTGGTAGAAGAATTATCGGTGAGATCAGCTGATTGCCTTACTTCAAAAGCGTTTTGCAGTTTAGCTATCCAAAAATTCTCATCGATTTCAATATCATCAAAGGAAATAATTCGAACTGCAATGCTGCTATTGGCGTAATGGCCAATACCAAGGAAAAAACCATTGGAAGCCAAAACTCTAACGGTATCTCCTTCCTGAATATCTCCTTCCATTTTTGAGATGGCTCCTGAGAATACCCAAGGATGCCTTCTCATCAGGCTATCTTCCTTTCTGGACTTAAGATAAATGTTCTTCATAATGCGCTTCAAAGGTAGGGATTGCCTTAATGCCTCAACGACCATATTCCAATTTCATCACAATCTACAAAGCGTTCATCTTCCAATTGTCGCAATAGTTTGATAATCAGTTCTTCAGAAGCATTTAACTCTTTTGATAATTCTATCAGGTCCATGCTTTTATTATCTAAAACAGCCAGTATTTCCTCAATTCCTGGGATTCTGTTTTTATTTTTTAGACAGATATCGCATTGTCCGCAATTCTTAGCATCCTTCTCAGCAAAGTACTTTAGGAGCACCTTGGTTCTGCATTGCCTCGATAAAACGAATCGCTTCATAGCTCTTGCTTTTTCCAACAATTGCTCTTTTCTGAATTTGTAAATTTCATCGGGCAATCTTAGATTTTCATCTCGCAATCTTTCCGTTAATAGTCGGATACTGGCTTTATCTGATGAAGGAAAATACAATGCAATTCCACTTTCTTCGAGTTTGCGCAATCTTGCTTTCACCGTCGTGGTTTCTATTGCTGATCGGGCTGCAATCATGCGTTCATCAATACGGACAGGCACTTCAAATAACCCTCCGTAACTGCGTAAAATTACTTGAATAAATGGATCCAAAGCTGGGTATCGAAGTTGAAAATCATACAGTTCTTTGCGATTACATTTGAAATAGAGCCGGGATGGCTGATAAACGGCATCATTCATTTCAATAAAACCGCCCAATTCCAGTAATTTCAGGCTATAAAATGTTTCCTTTACTTGTAAGCCGTAAGCAGAGGTTAGTTCGCTCACTTCGAAGGGATGAATTGTATCAACACCAGCGCCAACGGCAATTCTCAAATGATTATGCAGTAAGGTGTAAGTAGCTTTGATGGTTTCTACAGGAGGAAATCGCTCCAAAATCCGCTCTTCAATTTGTTCAATCTCGAATTCTGAAGTAATTAAAACGCACCAACTTTCTTTTCCGTCTCTTCCGGCTCTACCAGCTTCCTGAAAATAAGATTCGGGATCCTGAGGTAAATCAACATGGATAACGCTTCGCACATTGGCTTTATCTATTCCCATTCCAAAAGCATTGGTAGCTACAATTACCCGCAAGCTGCCTTTAATCCAGGCTTCCTGCGTTTGTTGTTTTTCAGTTGACGATAATCCTGCATGATAAGCAGAGGCGCTAATACCATGTTGTCGGAGGAAATTGGCTGTTTCTACGGTGCGTTTTCTTGTTCCACCATAAACAATGGAAGTACCTTCTATATTTTTCAGTACTTCCAATAATTTCCCGAGTTTATCTTCTGAAAAGCGCACTATATAATGCAAATTATTGCGCTGATACGAGGATTGAAATCTATTTTCATTTTTAAACAGCAATTGCTCACAAATATCATTCGCAACTTCAGGAGTGGCGGTGGCTGTGAGTGCAATTACCGGAACATTTTTAAAGCTTTCTCTCAAGGAAGAAATTTCGCGATATGCCGGCCTAAAATCATGGCCCCACTGCGATATACAATGTGCTTCATCAATGGCAATCAATCCGATTTTCATTCGGGTTGAACGAACTCTGAAAATCTCTGTTTTCAATCGTTCTGGCGACAGATAAAGAAATTTCAAATCCCCACGGGCAGCAGATTCCGTGATTTTATCAACTTCTTCAGGACTGAGAAGCGAGTGAAGAGCTGCTGCTTTGATTCCAATGGCACAAAGTCGATCAACTTGATCCTGCATCAGCGCTATTAAAGGAGAAACAACCAGGCATAAACCGTTTCTAACTAACGCAGGAACCTGAAAACATACTGATTTTCCACCGCCGGTTGGGAGCAGTGCAAGAGTGTCGAAACCATCGATTGCACTTTGAACGATTTCGTTTTGTAAAGGACGAAAAGACTCGTGTCCCCAGTATTGTCGGAGGATTTCTAGTGCTTTGTTGTCCTGATTCATTACTACAAATTTGAGAAAAAGCAATGAAGCTGAGCGATAAATCTCTGATTTGCGAATTCGCTCGAACAAACAAATTGATTTTTTTTGCAGATTTGAATTGATTTTGCAATGAATGATAGAATATCTCGTTGAACGCTAAAACCTATTACCATGCTAACTTTCAGATCTCTTTTTATCCTTCCGCTTGTCGTTTTACTTCATTCGTGTGGCTCCAATGAAAATAGCTATTCTTCCGATATGGCGCCATCTAATGGTGGTTTTGAGCAATTAGCCGATCCTGTGGCTACAGGTATGGAATCCGAAAAAATGGAATCTAATGTTGCCCCTGATGTAGCCCAATCGGTTGATAGAAAGTTAATTAGACAAGGTGACATCCGTTTTCAATCGGATAATTTGGCAGAAACACATCAGTTTTTAGTGGATAAAACAAAGGAATATGCAGGCTATATTTCGGATGAAACAAGCAGCAGTTCCGGCAATATGTCCAACCAAAGTATGGTTATCAGAGTGCCATCAAATAAGCTTGATCCCTTGGTTTCGGCCATTATGTCTTATGCCGGAGAATTAGATTACAAAAACATAAGAACTGAGGATGTTACAATGCAGTTTATAGACGTAACAGCCCGTTTACAAACAAAAAAGGAATTAGAGACCCAATTCAGAGCGATTCTCATTCAAGCTAAAACAGTAGAAGATATTTTGAATGTTGAACGCGAAATTGCCAATCTGCGCTCTGATATTGAAAGCATGGAAGGACAACTTCGATACATGACTAATCAGATAGACCTTAGCACTTTAAGAATTGAATTCTACACTAAATCTAACTCAGAAGGCAAAGGTTTTATGTCGAGGATCAAGGACGCTTTTAGTGGAGGATGGGATTTAATTCAGACTATAGTTGTGGCATTATTCTACCTCTGGCCCCTAATCCTAGTTTTTGTGCTGCTATTTTTCATTTTCCGCAGAATGAGAAGAAAGAAGAGGGCAGGCATAAAATAATCTCCCTTTGAATTACTGAAATGCTAGGTTGATTTATCCGTTCGATTTTACAAACAGCTTATTTCGTTTAATGATTCCTGCGTAAATTGCGGACAAATCATTGGTATGCGAAGGAAAATTGTAGCAGGGAACTGGAAAATGAATAAAACCTGGCCGGAAGCTTTGAGCTTGGTGGCCTCCATTCACGGCAGGTTGGAGCGCTTACCGGTGGATGTAGAGTTAATAATTGCAGTCCCGTTTACGTATATTAAATCGATTTCTGACATACTGGAGCCCGGCGTAAAATTGGCTGCTCAGGATTGCAGTGCTCATGATTCAGGAGCTTTCACAGGTGAAGTAAGTGCAAGGATGTTGGCTTCCTGTGGAATTAAGTATTGTATAGTAGGTCATTCTGAACGTCGCTCTTTTCATGGCGAAAGTGATGACGTGGTGCTCGCAAAAACGCTTCAACTTCTTCAAAACAAAATCACTCCAATATTTTGCTGCGGAGAGCTACTTGACGACAGGCAAAACGGTATAGAAAAGGAAATTGTGAAACAACAAATTTCTACAATTTCTGCACTCGATTCTGAGACAATTCAGAAGATTGTGATTGCGTACGAGCCAGTGTGGGCAATAGGTACAGGTCTAACGGCAACGGATGAGCAAGCTCAGGATATGCATGCATTCATAAGGTCAGAACTCAAGGCTTTGCCAGGAAGTCCGGGTAATAATATGAGTATTCTTTATGGCGGAAGCTGTAAGCCTGAAAATGCAAAATCACTATTTTCTATGCAGGATATTGATGGAGGACTGATTGGAGGATCGTCATTAAAAGCGGAAGATTTCATTCAAATTGCAGAAGCTTATGGAAACTGACAGTTTTGTAGAAGTGCATTGGCAAGTGGAACCATTGATTCTTGGTAGAGAAATTGCTGTTGCCTTAATGTCCGAATTCGAGTTTGACAGTTTTGTAGATTCTGAGGAGGGTGTGTTGTGTTATATGCGATCTGAAAATTTTGATGAACAAGCTTTACGGGTTATTGAAGCAGAATCACCAGAAGGGATCAATTGGAGTTTTACTTGGAAAGAAATTCCGAATCAAAACTGGAATGCTGAATGGGAAAGCAATTTCGAGCCGGTTGATGTTATTGGTAAATTGCAAATAAGAGCACCATTTCACGCTGTTGATAGCAGTTTTGAACTAGACATTGTAGTTGCACCCAAAATGGCATTCGGAACAGGGCATCATGAAACAACTTGGTTGATTTCCAAAGCTTTGATTGAACATCCACCTATTGGGCTCAAAACACTCGACATGGGTTGCGGAACCGGTGTTTTAGCCATTTTAGCTCGAATGTTGGGCGCTGAAAAAACAATGGCAATCGATATTGATCCATGGTCAGTCGAAAATACGAATGAGAATATGGGATTAAACAACATCGAAGGAATGGAAGTCCGACTTGGCGGAGCAGAAGCAATTGGTGATGATAAGTTCGATTTGATTTTAGCAAATATTAACAGGAATATTTTGTTGCAGGATATGAAGGCTTATGCAGCAGCCATGATGCCTAGTGCTACTATCATATTCAGTGGATTCTTTGTTTCAGATCGTGAGGCCATAGAGCGGGAAGCGAGCACTTGCGGACTGCATTTTGTGTTAGCAGATAACAAAGGCGATTGGGCAATGCTTAAGTTCCAACTGCCCAAGTAATTCCCCTAACTTCTCATTGTTCAAAGTTTTTCCCAAATCGCTTCGGGCATAGAACTTGATTTAGAAAATTTATACAAAGTATTTTTCGCTTTTCTTCGTTGTAGAAGTTATCGAAGATTTACTTGAAATTGTTGCGTTTTATGATTATCGATTTGATTGTATAGTTTGAACTTATTTAGCATTTTTGGAATGAATAAACCAATATACGCTTTGTTGATTTTGTCGGCTCTTTTGCTTGGGATTGTTAATTCATCAGCCCAAATCAAAAACTTTACGCCCGGTGATCCCGATAAATTCATAAAAGAGCTCAGTGAATTTATGAGTGCATCCAAAAAGAAAGAGGGCAAAGATCAAGTTGAAAAAGATTTTGCTCCAGTATTTCTTTCGGATACCTACTCTCCAATGCAGCGAGTTAAGGTAGTTGAACTTGCCAATCTTATGCTCAAAGAAAAATACAGAGCTTATCCTCATTTCGAAGGAATGATTATGGCCTTCACCAACTTTCCAAAATCGGGAAAGAGTGAAGCATTTTTTAACGAATGGAATATTTTCATTTTAAAAGTCATAGACGACAAAAAAGCGGAGAAATACCTGGATGACATTCTACGGGAAAGTGCCTCACTATTCGAGAACAATACTTTTTACAAAAGCTCCGCAGTGGAGTGGAGATCTCAGAGTAACAATTGGGTTTTTAAGTTTGATTCCATTCCGCTCATTGAGTTTCCGGAACTGGATTTATTGTGCCTTGCTAAAGGTGACAGCAGTGTAATCAGAGGAACCAAGGGCGTATTTTTTCCGACACTAGAAAAATGGAAGGGAGAAGGCGGAAGAGTGACTTGGGAAAGGGCCGGATTTGATGCTGCTAAAACATATGCTGAATTTGGAAAGTACGATATCCGCACCAAAGGAAGTTCATTTGTGATTGATTCTGTTGTTTTCTACAATGAGTTTTTTACAGAACCACTTATTGGTACGCTCACCGAAAAAGTTCAGGCAGGAAAAGATGAGGAAACGGCTTCCTACCCTCGATTTGAATCATACAACAAACGACTTCAGATTAAAAACATTTTTAAAAGTGTTGATTACGACGGTGGTTTTACCATGGCAGGAAACAGGCTTGCCGGTTCTGGAACGGAAGAGGAGCCTGCTGTATTAACTTTTTATCATGACAATAAACCATTTTTGGTTTCTAAAAGTTTGGACTTTACTATTCGTCCTGAAAAAATAACGTCTCAACACAGCTCCATTGTATTCTTCATTGAAAAAGACAGTATTTATCATGCTGATGTTGAATTGAAATTTGATGAAACTACCCGTTCACTATCGCTTATGCGATCCGAAGAAGGAGTTTCAAAATCACCATTTTATAATACATATCACAATATAGATATGTACTTCGGTGCGCTTTATTGGAAAATAGACGATCCACTAATGGAGATGGGTTCATTGATGGGAAGTTCTGAAGTGAATGCCACTTTTGAATCCATTGATTATTACAAAAAACAGCGTTATGATGCGATGATTGGCTTCAGTTTCACACATCCATTGGTACAAATACGCGATTTCACCAAGCAACAAGGCTACGAGGCCTTTTTTGCAAAAGAATTGGCCTTTTATTTAAAAATGGGCGAAGAACAAACGCATCTTTTGTTAATTGATCTCAATAACAAAGGTTTTGTGAGTTATGATATTGAAACGCGCTGGTGTGAATTGAAGCCTAAGACTCATAATTATCTCGCAGCCAGTGCTGGGAAACGTGATTATGATGTGTTACAATTTAATTCTGATGAACGAAAAGGAAAAAACGGGCAGCTTAATTTGCTAAACTACAATCTTTTACTTCGTGGAGTTGAAAGAATAAATTTGAGTGATTCTCAAAAAGTAACTATCCTTCCGGCAAATGCTGAAGTAATATTGAAAAAGAATTGCGATTTCCGCTGCGGGGGAAGAATTTATGCAGGTAATTTTGAATTTCTCGGGCAGGAATATTATTTCAATTATGATGAATTTAAAATTGATCTGATCAAAGTGGATTCCTGCCGTATCTATGTTGAAGATAAGGAGGGAAGTACTGATATGAAAGGCAATAAGGATATGGTGATGGTGAAAAATTCTCTAGAAGGAATCACCGGAAATATCAAAATTGATGCACCTACCAATAAATCAGGTGTTCATACAGACGAGTACCCTCAGTATCCTATATTTAATAGTGACAAACCTTCATTTGTATATTACGACAAGCGACAAATTCAAAAAGGAGTTTATAAGAGAGATGATTTTTACTACACAGTTGAGCCCTTCACCATAGACAGTTTGGATAATTTCTCCGAAAAAGATTTGAAGTTTTATGGTACCTTAAAGAGTGCGGGAATATTCCCAGAGATAGAAGAGCCCTTGGTTCTGATGGAGGATTATTCCTTGGGCTTTTTGCGTAAAGAAAGTGGCGGATTGCCTATGTATGGGGGGAAATCAAGATTCAAAAACGATATCACACTTGACTACAATGGACTTCAAGGTAATGGTGATCTTGAGTATTTAAGTTCGGTTTCAGCCTCAGAACTTTTCATCTTTTTCCCCGATTCAACTAAGGGGCGTACAAATAGTTTTGTGAATACTGAGCAGAGTGGAAAGGTTGAATTCCCTAAAGCAAAAGCTGAAATTGTAGACATTGCTTTCTATCCTAAAAAAGACTTATTGAAAGCAAGTAGCGTTGGTAAACCAATTGATTTCTTTGAGCAAGAAGCGGATCTTACCGGAACTCTAGCATTACAGCCACAAGGAATGTCTGGCAAAGGAAAAATGAAGTTTGTGGGTGCCGAATTGGAATCACTGAATTTCAATTATAAACGCCGGAAAATTCTTGCTGATACTTCTGACTTCCGCATTAATCGAACAGAATCAGAGGGACTTGCCTTTAAAACGAACAATGTTAGTTCAGATGTTGATTTTGATCAAAGAATAGGGCTGTTCAAATCGAATGACAAAGAAACCAAGTTGGAGTTTCCTGAAAATCAGTACATCTGCTTTATGGACCAATTTAAATGGTTTATGGATAAGAGTGAGGTGGAAATGAGTTCGCAAAGACAAGCAACGGATGACTTTGTAATTGATACCAATGAAGAGGGTAGTAGGTCCAATTTCTTCTCTACCAATGAATTTCAGGATTCTTTGAATTTTCTTGCCCCCAACGCTGTATTTGACATCAAGAAAAGCATGATTACAGCGAATAAAATCAAATACATCGCAGTTGCTGACTCCAAAATAACACCCAAGGAAGGGACCGTAGTGATCCAGAAATATGCGAAGATGGAAACTTTGCAAGATGCCATAATATTATCAAACTACGTAACTCAATACCACCGTATTTTTAATTCAACTATCGATATCAAAGGAAGATTGAAATATGAAGGAAGTGGAGATTATACCTACATCGATGAAAATAAAAAGGAGCAAATTATTCATTTGAATAAGCTCAGTATAGATACAACATTGCAAACGGTTGGCCAAGGTATGATCAAGGAAGATGACAAATTCTTCCTAAGTCCATTCTTCGAATATTATGGTGAGTTTGATTTATCGGCCAATGAAAAGTTTTTGACTTTTAAAGGAGGAACTCGATTGCTGCATACTTGTGATGCATTGGAACGCAACTGGTTGAAGTTTGAAGCACTCATTGATCCAACTGATATTTATATTCCAATTGATACCGGAATGACAGATACGCGTGCAGCAAAATTGGGAGCGGGAGTGGTGCTTAGTGATGATAGTCCGTATAAAGTATATGCCTCATTTCTGAGTAGAAAAGCCGATAGAAAAGACCAGCCTTTGTTGCTTTCAACGGGCTATCTATTCTATGATAAGCCAAGTAAAAACTATTTGATTGGCGGTAAAGACAAAATCAAGAATGCGAATTTACCCGGTCAGTTGTTACGCTTAAATACTGAAAGTTGCGCAATTACAGGAAATGGCCGCGTTGATTTGCATGCCAATCTTGGCTTGGTCAAATTAGCTCCAATGGGCGATGTGGACAACAAAGGAGCCGCTACTGCAATGGAAATGAAGGGAGTTATGACTATGGATTTTATGCTGGATGACAATGCCTGGAAGCGCATGGCCGAGCAATTGAGTGCATGGCCGGATTTGGCTGGTATTGATATCGCAAAAACAAAGTATGAGCAGAGTATTGTTGAATTGTTAGGATTTGAAAAATCAGACAAACTTATTTCCGAATTAAATCTGAATGGTCAGTTGAAGAAAATCCCTGACGAATTGCAACATACTTTCTATTTGGGCGATGTTACCTTACGTTGGAATGAATCAGATCAAAGCTTCCAAAGTGAAGGGCCAATTGGCATTGCGCACATGGATAAACGTCAGATTTTCAGATATGTGAAAGGTAAAATCGAGATTGAACGTAAGCGAAGTTTCGACGTCCTCACTATCTATTTTGAACTTGATCCAGCCAATTGGTATTTCTTTGAATATAAAAACGAAGTTATGACAGTATCATCAAGTGATAAAGAATTTATTGCTACACTACAAGAAGTGAAAGATGATAATAGGAGAATTAAGGAAAATAATATGAATTACAGCTTTATTGTTTCCAATACTCCCAAGAAGAGAAGTGACTTTATTGATAGATTTCCAGAGTTCAGATGATTTTGTAATATGAATGAATACTTAAACATTTAGGTATTCATTCATTTTATCAAAGTAAATTCGATCAATACTTGAGAATCTTGTGCTAATTCTCCGGTATGATGACCTAAACTTTCAAGTGTTCCGCAATTTCGAATTTGTAATCCCTTAGATTGAGCAAGTTTCTCCCATTCAGTCCATTCACGCCAAATTACAGGGAATGCCTGCCATGCGCTGTTCTGCATTTTGCCCAAGTTCACATTGGCCAAAAGTTTGGCATCGGATTTTAAGTGCTTAGCTGAAAACTCTAAAACTTCGTTTAGTACTTGATCATTGAGATGTATAAAAACTGAAAATGCCCAGATATAATCGAACTTCATATCCAACTTAAGTTCTGAAATGGACTTTTCTCTGTAAAGATTCGCATTTTTATACAGAAGTCCTTCTTCCTTCAATTCCAATAATGCATCATTCAAAACTTCTGAACGAATATCAAATCCGTGGTAATTTCCGGGTTGTAGAAATTGAATAATAGGAATTCCACCACGCAGCGTTCCGCATCCCAGATCAAATAGAACATGCTCTGGCATTAAGTCCGTTGATCGCAGAAATTGAATTTGAAAGTCCCTTTTCATCTGCCAGAATTCAGCCTTTCCCACTTTTGCATGTCGGAGGGATTTAAATTTATTTCTAACAAATGGTATTGAACCAATGAGCTTCTTCGCTAATTTTCGCATCATTGCGAAGATAATCAAGGAAACGAAATCTAGTATGATGAATCAACATTCTCTCTATCCCAATTTGTTTAAACCATTAGATTTTGGATTCCTGAAATTAAGAAACAGGGTGTTGATGGGCTCTATGCATACCGGTTTGGAAGAAGCGGAGAACGGATTTGAGCGAATGGCAGCATTTTATGGCATAAGGGCAAAACATGAGGCTGGATTAATTATTACTGGCGGTGTTGCCCCAAATCGAGCTGGTTGGGTTTCTCCGTTTTCGATCAGATTAACGAAGAATGCTCAAGTGAATGATCACAGAAAGATAACTGATGCAGTGCATGTGGAAGGGGGTGCAATATGTATGCAAATTTTGCACGCTGGTCGATATGGCTATCATCCGTTATCAGTTGCTCCATCAGCCATAAAAGCGCCAATCAGTAAGTTCAGCCCATGGGCATTGAGCAAACGTGGAGTTCGAAACACCATAAGTGATTTTGCTAAATGCGCAGCTCTAGCTAAAGCTGCCGGCTATGATGGCATTGAAATCATGGGCTCCGAAGGCTATCTTCTCAATGAATTTATTGCGCCCATTACTAATCATAGAAAAGATGAATATGGTGGTAGTTTTGAAAACAGAGTGAGATTTCCTTTGGCTATCGTTGACGCTATTCGACAGTCTTGCGGCTCTGATTTTTTAATCGTCTTTCGATTGTCGATGCTTGATTTGGTGGAAGGTGGCAGCACTTGGGAGGAGGTCGTAAATCTTGCTGTTTTACTTGAAAAGGCAGGCGTGAACATGATAAATACTGGCATAGGATGGCACGAAGCTAGAATTCCAACTATAGCCACGATGGTGCCAAGAGCTTCATTCACTTGGATCACTGCTAAACTCAAGCCCGAAGTTTCAATTCCCCTCATCACCACCAATAGGATAAATAGTCCGGAAGTGGCAGAAGCAGTCTTGACAAAGGGAGAAGCCGATATGATTTCTATGGCCAGACCATTTTTGGCAGATCCTGAAATTGTGTCCAAAAGTCGCGCTGGACGTGCAAATGAGATCAATACTTGTATAGCTTGTAACCAAGCTTGTTTGGATCACATTTTCGAAAGAAAGACAGCAACTTGTTTAGTGAATCCACGAGCTTGTAACGAAACAATTTTGCCCGAGCCCGAAACCCTCAAAAATGCCAAGAAAATTTTGGTTGTCGGCTCCGGTCCTGCAGGCATGTCTTGTGCTGTAGAAGCTGCTAAATGGGGACATCAAGTGGTTTTATGCGAATCATCAGAGGCAATTGGTGGACAATTCAAATTAGCTAGCAAAATTCCAGGTAAAGAGGAATTCCGCGAAACACTTCGATATTTCAGTACCATGATTCAAAAGCTGAGTATTGAACTTCGACTGAATACCCGTGTTGATGAGGTGTTTTTTGAAAAAGAAAAATTTGATCATATTGTTTTTTCTTCGGGCGTAACACCTCGTATTCCTGTGATTCCCGGGGTTGATTTGCCCCATGTAATAAGGTATGATGATTTGATTTCTGGGCGAAAAGTAGCCGGAAAAAGAGTAGCAATTATTGGTGCTGGCGGCATTGGATTTGACGTTGCAACATTTTTGAGTACTGAATCTGATAATGTTCCTGAGCATTTTCAAAAAGAATGGGGCATCGATACGAGCTATTCAAATAGAGGAGGTATTGATAAGGCGGAGATGCCAAAATCAGAACGACTTATTTATCTATTGCAAAGGAGTAAAGGAAAGCCTGGAGAGCGCTTAGGCAAAACCACCGGATGGATTCATCGCGCTGTTTTGAAGAAAAAAGGGGTAATTACTATGAACGATTTAAACTACAAAGCAATACTTCCATTGGGTATTATGATCGTTAAAGATGGCCTGGAAAAATTGCTTGAAGTCGATTCTGTAATCCTTTGCTCAGGTCAGATTTCGAACAATGAACTCGCATTGAAATTGCAGTCTAAAGGGAGGAAGATATCGATTATTGGCGGAGCTTTGACGGCTGGTGAATTGGATGCACAACGTGCAATTCGTGAAGGGATGGAAGCGGCATTGTCTTTTAACAGTTAATCTGAAAATATTTTGAGATTTCAGGTTTCGCATTAACAAGATTTTAAGTCCATTTCCGAATTAGGCAAAGAATTTAAAAAATGCCTATCTTCATCGCCTTACCTTGATCAAAATTCTAGTATGCGACCTTTAATTCTTTTATTCGTGCTCTTGTCATTAGGGGCTTTCAGGATTAGTGCTCAGTGCGATTTAATATACGTGAGTCCTACCGGTTCAGGAAATACGGGCAGCATTGATGTACCTACAACAATTGCCGGCGCCTTATCAATATTTGCAAATGATCCCAATAGAAATGTGATCTATTTGCTTCAGGGTCAATATCTTCTAGCGCAAAAATTGCAACTACCTTCGGGAATAACCATAGAGGGAGGATTCACAACAGGAGTTGAAGGTTGGATTAAGAACTCTTCTTCAATTTCTCAAATATTAATAAACCCACAGGCTGAGTATGATCAGGGTTTGGTTTTTTTCAAAGGAATTGAACTGAGTAATGTTTCCGATGTTCACTTAGAAGATATTACGATTTCGGTTCTACCGGCTGGCACAAATCTCACGTTCAATCGTGCAGGTGCTTCAATATATGGAGTGTATGCGAATAATGCCCAGGATTATCGTTTAGAACGTTGTATAATTAGCACTGGCGCAGCTGCAAGTGGAGTTAATGGATTGCAGGGTGCTAATGGGGCATCCGGTTCAGTCGGGGCTCCCGGAATAGGAGGGTGTAGTGGATGTGGTGGTTTCGGTCAAGGCGGTGCAGGGGGTGGTGGTGCTAATAATGGCGGAAACGGCGGGAATGGTGGTTATGGAAATAATAATGGTTTGAACGGTGCTCAGGGAGCTGGACCTTCAGGCGGCTCAGGCGGTACAGGGGGTTCAGGTGATGGATCAACTTGTGCATTCGGCTGTAATAGCGGAGGAACTGGTTCGCCTGGACAAGTAGGAGGACCCGGACAGGCTGGAAATAACGGCGCTTCTACTCCAAATGGCAGCATATTTAATTCATACTTCTTTCCGGGTAATGGCGTTAATGCAAACAACGGAACTGCCGGTTCTGGTGGTGGCGGAGGCGGTGGAGGTGGTGGAACTGATTGCTGTCTTGACGATCGCGGAGGTGGTGGCGGCGGCGGCGGTGCAGGCGGTGCCGGAGGAGCAGGAGGTGAAAGCGGCGGAGGCGGTGGAGCTTCAATTGCCTTTTTTGCATGGAATAACGGAGCATCTTCAGAACTTATAGATTTGGTTTTAAATCCAGGTTCTGCTGGCTTTGGAGCAATAGGTGCTAATGGTGGAACAGGTGGTGCAGGAGGTTCAGGTGGAACTGCGGGTCCGGGTGCAGATGACGCTGGTCCAGGCGGTGCTGGTGGTCCAGGCGGTGCTGGTGGATCAGGAGGTTCCGGTGGAAATGGTGCTAATGGATTATCTCAACAGAATTTTGTAAACGGAAATTCACCCTCAATTATCGAAACTTCATGGCCTGCCGTGAGCAATTATCAGGCATCTTATAATTATGGATGTTCAAATTCCGTAATTGGTGTTACCAGGACTTCCGGAAATTGGGATTTAAATGCGATGGGAGCAGCGTTTGTGAATGATGTATCTGCAAATGAAACTTCTTATTTGACTTCGGATGCATTTGTACAAGTATATTTTAACGCTATCGGTGATTATAGCATTGCAACAACATCTGATAATATTCAAAATTTTATTGAAATACGTGAATTGAGAGCATTGCCTGTAATTTCGGCTATTCCTGATTCCATTTGTTCAGCTGAACTAATTGATTTAAGTACTGTTAATGCTGGTGATCAGTGGAAATGGTCTATAATTAATGGACTCGGACAACAGGTTCAACAATTGCAGGTTCAGAATCCTACTAACATTCAATTAGCTGATGGAAATACATATTTTATAAAATTAGAAATTTTTGATGAATGTTGTGGTTGGTCTATTCCTGTGTTTGATTCACTTTATGTTAGACCATTTTCTAATCTCATGGAATCAGCCTCTATCTGTGAAGGAGAGAGCATCCTGCTAGGAGGTGTTGAACAAACTGTAGCGGGAGTATATACTTCCGATACAGTTGACGAATTTGGATGTGAAGCGCAATCTTTAACTTGTCTTTTTGTGCAGGATTGCACTGAAGGCGGATGTACTGATCCACTTGCTATAAATTATGATCCTTTAGTGATTAATGATGATGGTTCCTGTGTTTATGGTGATGGTTCTTTGTACTGCGGTCCCGGCACTTATTGGGATGAAATACAACAATTGTGCGTGCCATTTTGCAGGGAAGATCTTAATAATGATGGCTTAGTAAATACCGCAGATTTATTGCAGTTACTCGCCATGTTTGGAGTTCCTTGTCCTTAATTGTTTTGCTTAATGAATGATGCGGATGGGATAAGACTCGGCTTCAAGTGTTGAGCCAATTGGCAGGAAATGTCTGAGGTATAATGCGGGCGATATTGTGATTTGTGTTAAGAAAATGTACGTGACTATTCAAATCTGAATCTTGAGGAATTGAAAAATGTATTCCCAATTGATTTGGAAAAACATCTTTGTGGGAATTTTAAGGCATATCAGCTTACAGCACCTTTTGGTGATGTTCGTGATCGACTGATCGATGGTTTTAGGAAATTCCGAGTAATTTGATCATTCGGGCTGGTTTTCAAGTCGAAAAAAAATCAGCAATTGAAAAGGAATTTTAAATAAGGTATAGTCTCATCTTATTTCATTCTCTATTTTTCTGAACGCATGATAGCTAAAAGGTTAGTCAGGTTGAGAATATGGGACACGTTTAATTTACGGGGACTAAGCGAAGAGTTTATTTAATCTGAACAAGAAAAAAGCTGTATCGGTAACCCCTCTTAGGTTCGCTCTGAAGAGTTTTATTTTGGCATTAAAAGATTCGGCAC
>Ga0209702_10000642_pt1 | contig 73708 bp, 81 predicted proteins | sample FRY01_FD_187210 | JGI IMG/M metagenome (GOLD analysis project Ga0209702, IMG submission 187210) | Freshwater microbial communities from Lake Fryxell liftoff mats and glacier meltwater in Antarctica - FRY-01 (SPAdes) (version 2) | ecosystem: Environmental > Aquatic > Freshwater > Ice > Glacier... | reverse complement strand
CCGGCGGTCCGCCCCTACCCCCGGCTTGCCGGGGCGCCTGCTCGCCGAAGCCTCGGCGCAGGCGGGCCAAAGTCCAAAACAAAAGAGACGTTGGGATTAATCAGCGTTTCCCTCGATCATTCCGAAGTGATCGGCGACGGAACCTCGCGCGGCGAGCTGTTGTCATCGTTGCACTGGACTCTGACGCGGAACTGCCTACTTAACTTCGTCCATGGCCCAACCCGGTGAAACCCCCAAGGTGATATTCTCGATGATGCGCGTCTCGAAGAAGATCGAGCGCAAGGAAATCCTCCGCGACATCTCCCTATCGTTTTACTATGGCGCGAAGATCGGGGTGCTCGGGCTCAACGGCTCGGGCAAGTCCTCACTGATGCGTATCCTGGCGGGCCGTGATCGAGAGTTTGACGGGGAGGTGGCCTTCGAACCGGGCTACTCGGTGGGGTTGCTCGAACAAGAACCGCACCTCACGGCTGGCGCGACCGTGAAGGCCTGCGTGGAAGAAGGCGTGAAGCCCCTCACCGATTTGACGAATGCCTACGACGCGACCTGGGACGAACTCTCCGCGACAGAAGACGACGCCGAGAAGGACCGCATCATGGAGCGGCAGGGCACGTTGCAGGAGAAGATCGATGCGCTCGGCGCGTGGGATCTTGCGCCGATGATCGAGCAAGCGATGGACGCGCTGCGCTGTCCGCCGCCGGACGCGGTCGTGGATCATCTTTCGGGTGGTGAACGCCGCCGCGTCGCTTTGGCGCGCCTGCTGTTGCAGAAACCGGCCATCCTCCTCCTCGACGAACCCACCAACCACCTCGACGCGGACAGTGTAAACTGGCTCGAGCAGCACTTGGCGCGTTACGAAGGCACGGTGATCGCGGTGACGCACGATCGGTATTTCTTGGATAATGTGGCGGGTTGGATCCTCGAGCTCGACCGTGGGCACGGGATCCCGTGGAAGGGCAACTACTCGCAGTGGTTGGAGCAGAAGCAGGCGCGGTTGGCGGTCGAGCAGCGCACGGAAGACCGGCGGCAGAAGTCGATGGCGCGCGAGCTCGAGTGGATCCGTTCGTCGGCAAAAGCGCGTCAATCGAAAGGGCAGGCGCGCCTCAACGCTTACGAACAGATGCTCAAGCAGGACGTCGCTGAGCAGGAAAAGAAATTTGAGATCATTATCCCCCCGGGGCCGCGTCTGGGCAATCTCGTGGTGGAGGCGGTCGGCGTGAGCAAAGGTTACGGCGATAAGCTGCTGTTCGAAGGGTTGTCCTTTAAACTTCCGCCCAACGGCATCGTGGGGATCATCGGGCCCAATGGAGCGGGCAAGACGACGCTCTTCAAATTGATCACCAGCTTGGAAGCGCCCGACGGCGGATCGTTCAAAGTGGGCGAGACGGTCAAGCTAGCCTACGTCGAACAGTCCCGCGACTCGCTAGAGGACGGCAAGACGATCTGGGAAGTGATCAGCGACGGGCAGGAAATGATGGCCCTCGGCGCGCGCAAGGTGAACAGCCGCGCGTATTGCGCCCAGTTTGGTTTCGTGGGGGCGGACCAGCAGAAGAAAGTCGGCGTGCTTTCTGGAGGCGAGCGCAACCGCGTGCTGTTGGCGCGCGTGCTGAAGAGCGGGGCGAACCTACTTCTGCTCGACGAGCCGACCAACGACCTCGACGTGAATTCGATCCGCGCGCTGGAGGATGGGCTCGATAATTTCGCCGGTTGCGCGGTCATCATTTCGCATGATCGCTGGTTTCTTGATCGCGTCGCCACGCACATCATGGCGTTTGAAGGCGACAGCACCGTGCACGTGTTTGCGGGTAACTACTCCTCGTATCTCGAGGATTTTAAGAAGCGCAAAGGCAAGGACGCCGACCAGCCGCACCGGATCAAGTATCGTAAGCTGACACGGTGATTTTTTCACCACGGACGCGCCGCGTCCCGTTTGCTTTGGGAATAGTTCTGGGCAAGGTGCCTCTTACCGCTATGAAAGTTCTCTTCCTTTTTGCCCTGATGGGCGCGTTCGCTTTGCCTATGACCTCTTCAGCTAAGACAGAAACCCTCGTGCTTGGTGGCGGTTGCTTCTGGTGCACCGAAGCCGCCTACGAAATGCTCCCCGGCGTCGCCTCGGTGGTGAGCGGCTATGCCGGGGGCACGCTGGAGAATCCTACTTACCAGCAGATCGGCACCGGTCGCTCTGGCCACGCGGAGGTGATCCGGATCGCCTTCGATCCGGAGAAGGTGTCGCTCGAGACGCTGTTGGATTTTTTCTGGGACGCGCATAACCCCACCACACTCAATCAGCAGGGCGCGGATATCGGCACACAGTATCGTTCGATTATTCTCTATGCCGATGAAGCGCAGCAGGCCGCCGCCGAGAAATCACGCGACGCCGCGCAGAAGACCTTCCGCGATCCCATCGTGACGGAGATCGCGCCGCTGACGAAATTCTGGGAAGCCGAGGGCTACCATCAGGATTACTACGCGAACAATCCGCACGCGGGCTACTGCCAGTATGTGATCGCCCCAAAGATCAAGAAGCTGGAGCAAAAGCTCGCGAAGTGAAGAGACGCCGAGGGTAGTGAGACTGGCGAGGTGCGCTGGGGTCTCCATCCTGTCATTGCGAAGGAGTCCCGCGGTGGGGGACGATGGCGGCAATCTACGACTTCGGATGGCTCCGCTGAGTCAGCGTGGATTGCCGCGTCGCGTCGTTCCTCGCAATGACAAGCTGAATGAAGTCGGAGCGGAGACCCGCCTCGACGATAGCCTCGCGGCTCTGCGGAGGAGAAAAACATGCGCACTTGAGATTCTGGCGGGGTCTGTCTCCTTGGTCGGCATGTCTGCATCGACACCTGTGAATCCGGACGAGGCTGGCCTCGAAGTAAAAACCTACTTTGTGCGCCACCGCAACGTGCTGCTGGCACGAGCGAATTTCAGTGATCTGTTCGTCGATTACTACCTGCACTTGTCGGATCAGAAGCTGAAGCCGGCCCCCGAGCACGACGGCATGTTCAAGCGAGCGCTCGCGGCGTTTACGCTGCACTGCGCCTCGCAGCCGCGCAAGGTGATGACGGCGTGGACAATGAATTTCCAGCGACCCCTAGTGAATTTCTTTCTGGCTGGCGACAACGAGTTTGGCTCGGTGATGGGTCGAATTTTTACGGAGAACGTGCGGCAGATGCCCGAAGGCCTACTCTCCGCCGAGGTGATCCACGGTCGGGGCGAAACCCGACGGAGCTCGGTGGCGATCTCGACCGGCGATCCGTTTGAGGCTGTCGAAGGATTTTACGCCCAGAGCGAGCAGCGCGCGGCGCGCTACTTTGCGACAGGCGACGAGAGCTTCGCGATGATCACGGAGCATCCAGATTGCGATCTGGCGTGGTTGCGCGGGTTGTCGGCCGAGGACGTGGCACGGTTGGATGAGACGGAGACCCTCACGCTCATGGAGACGCGGGTGGAGCGCTGGCATTGCGGGTGCAATCAGGAGCGCATGATGCAGGTGCTCCTGCCTACGATGATGCAGGACCCGGCGGATCTTTTCGGCGCGGACCAGAAGCTTGAGATCCGGTGTCCCCGCTGCGCGGCCCGGCATGTCGTCACGCGTGAGTCGATGGAGGCCTTCGTGGAGGCTCACCGATGATGGAAGCGTGGCAGCAAGTCGTCGAGATCTTGCTGAACATCTGGGGCGCGATCATCGGAGCGTCGTGGTATGAGCAGCTCGCGACAATCCTCGGGCTGATCGGCGTGGGCCTGACGATCCGGCAGAGTATTTGGAATTTTCCCGTTGGTCTGGTGCAGGTGGTGTTGTCGGGTGTGGTGTTTTATCACGCCAAACTTTACGCGGACATGACGCTGCAAGGCTTCTTCTTTCTCGTGCTCGCTTACGGCTGGTGGCACTGGTCGCAGCCGGGCGAGAATCGCGGGGTGCTGCGAGTCACGCGGCTCAGTTGGGAAGGGCGCATCGCCTGCATCGTTGCAGGGTTGGTGGGGGCGTTCCTCTGGGGTTGGTATTTGTATAAGAACACCGATGCGGCGATGCCGTTTCGGGATGCGTTCATCGCCTCGTTCAGCATTCTCTCGCAGTGGCTGCAGGCGCGGAAAAAATTGGAAAATTGGATTGGCTGGATGGCCGTGAACCTGGCGGCGATCGCCGTCTACTGGATGGCGGGACTTTATTGGTTTACGGTGCTCTACGCGCTCTTTTTTGTGCTCGCGCTGGGTGGTCATTTTGAGTGGTTAAAATCCTCTCGCCAACCCGCCCGTGATTAAACGAATCGTCATCTTCGGAGCGGAGTCGACGGGCAAGAGCACGCTCGCCGCGGCCTTGGCCGAACACTATCGAGAACCGTTCGTGCCGGAGTATGTGCGAGAATTCTGGGAAGCGCACGACGGCGTGATCGCGGCGGACGATCTCGGCCCCATCGCGCGGGTGCAAAAGGAGACGGAGGATGCAGCCGCGCTCCGGGCGCAACGGTGGCTATTTTGCGACACGGATTTACTGACCAACGTGCTGTGGGCCGACTTGCTCTACGACGGCAAGTGCCCGGTGTGGGTGCGGATCGAGGCCGCGGAACGCTGTCGGCACTACGCACTTTATCTGCTCTGCGACACCGATATCGCCTTCGCTCCAGACCCGCAGCGAAGTTTCCCGGAGGTAGCGGGGCGCGCGATGTGCCGTGCGCTCTGGCGCGAGACGCTGATCTCGCGCCACCTGCCCTTCGTTGAGCTGCGCGGGAATCACGACGAGCGGTTGCGAGCGGCGGTGGCGGCGGTCGACGCGCTGGGCTGAGGAATTGGTTGGAGGTGAGCCGGGCGCTCTGCGCGCGGCGGAATGGCCTCCGTTTGGAATGGGCGGCGGAGATGACCGTTGGGAAATCTCGTGCGCGGGGTTGCATGATGGCGGCGGGTCGCAAAAACTGAGGTTCTATGGAAAGTTTGCTTTTGTGGATTCGGGATTGGTTCGTTAACCAAGGCGTGCCCGCCGCCGATGCGGAGATGGCCACGGCGGGCTTGGGGATTGCCGCGCTCTTAATCCTCGCGTGGGCAGGAAATTTTGTGGCCAAGCGGATCATCCTCCAGGCGGTCGCGACGATCGTGAAATATACCAAGGCCGAGTGGGACGACGCCCTGCTACAATCGGGCGTGTTTACCCGCATGTCGCATCTGGCCCCGGCGATGGTGATCAATGCCTTTGGCGACGACGTGCTCGGCAACACTCCGGAAGTGCTCGCGGGCGTGAATGCTGCGGTGAACATCTACCTGACGTTCATCTTGCTGGCGGTTTTTTACGCGATCCTCGATGCGATCCGCCTGTTCACCGAGAACAGCAAGAGCGGCGGGCGGGTGCCGGTGAAGGGGTTCTTCCAAGCCCTCAAACTTGTCGCGACCCTGCTCGGCTTGATCCTCGTGCTCGCGACGATTCTGGGGAAATCGCCGATCTACTTGCTGTCGGGCTTAGGAGCGTTGACGGCTGTGCTGCTGTTGGTGTTTCGCGATGCGATCCTCGGTTTCGTAGCCGGGATTATGATTTCGGTGAACAACATGGTGAAGGTGGGCGATTGGATCGAGATGCCCAAGGCGGGGGCCGACGGCGACGTGATCGATGTCTCCCTCACCACGGTCAAGGTGCAGAATTGGGACAAGACGATCACGACCATTCCCACCTACAACCTGATCTCCGATTCCTTCAAGAATTGGCGAGGCATGGCGGAGGCCGGTGGGCGGCGCATCAAGCGCTCGCTGTTTCTCGACGTGCAGTCGGTCCGTTTTGCGGATGAGGAACTGATGGAGCGCTGGGGCGAGATCGACCTGCTCAAGGACTATCTCCAGAAGAAGCGCGACGAGATCGCGAAGGCCAACCAGGAGCGGGGCACGAACTTGAAGATTTTGGGCAACGGCCGACGCATCACCAACGCGGGCACGTTTCGCGCCTACTGTGTGGCGTATCTCCGGGCGCATCCGCAGATCCATCAGGAAATGACCTTCCTCGTGCGCCAGCTGGCCCCGACCGAGCACGGACTGCCGCTGGAAATTTACGTGTTCTCCAAGGATACCGTCTGGGCCAATTACGAGGCGATCCAAGCGGACATCTTTGACCACCTGATGGCCGTGATCGGCCAGTTCGACCTACGAATTTTTCAACAACCTTCAGGGCGCGATTTTCAATCGATGCTGAACCGCGTTGATTCGAAGCAGGCTAAGGATGAATCTGGGAAAAAGGACTGAGGTTAGTTCAAACCATTTAACCACGGATGAACACGGATCGACACGGATGGGTTCTGGAGACGATCAGTCGATCGCTTCACTGCGCGTAAAACCTCTGCTGTTTTAATCCGTGTCTATCCGTATTCATCCGTGGTTTTTCCCTAAGAATCGAGAGCTGAGTTTTTCCCATGACTGAAGATTACTTGAATCGTTTCGGCGGAGTCGGGCGGCTGGTCGGTCGCGAGGGGTTGGCGCGCTTAGCGGCTGCGCATGTATGCGTGGTCGGCGTCGGCGGCGTGGGCTCGTGGACGGTGGAAGGGCTCGCCCGCAGCGGTGTCGGGGCCCTCACGTTGATCGATCTCGATGAGGTTTGCCTGACCAATGTGAACCGCCAACTCCACGCCCTCGACGGTCAGGTGGGGCGGGCGAAGGTCGAGGTGCTGGCCGACCGCGGGCGCCTGATCAATCCCGCATGTCGCGTGACGACGGTGGTGAATTTTTTTACCAAGGCGTCGGCGGAGCGCATGCTCGCGCCGGAGTTCGACTACGTGGTCGATGCGATCGACAGCGTGAGCAACAAGGCCCTCTTGATCGCCGAGTGCCAACGTCTCGGCCGCCCGGTGCTCACCGTCGGCGGAGCCGGCGGCAAACGCGATGCGACGATGATTCGGTCGGGCGACCTCGGGGACTCTTGGGGCGATGGCCTGCTGAAAATGGTGCGGCGAAAACTCCGCACCGATCACAGTTATTCGCCGGGCAAGCAACGCGGGAAAATGCCATTTGGCATCCGCTGCATCTGGTCGAGCGAGGCCCCCACCTTCCCGTGGGCCGATGGCACCTGCCACGCGGAAGCCGAGCCCGGCAGTAACCTCAAGCTCGACTGCGAAAGCGGCTTCGGCACGGCGGTCTTCGTGACCGGTGCCTTCGGCCTAGCCGCCGCTGGCGAAGTGGTGCGGTTGATCGCGGCAGGAAAATAATTTGCGAGCCGATTGCCTGGGCAACTGGGGCGGCATCGCGGGATGCGGGCACGCAGCAATTGCTAATGCCGGCGGGGACGGTATCCTCGTAGTCACATGACACAAGTTGCGAAAGGAAAAGAGGGAGGTGGTAAGCTACGCCGAGTTGCGTTGCTGGGAGATTATCCGCCCCGCCTTTGTGGGATCGCCACGTTTACCCACGATCTTTGCGCAGCCGTGGCCGCCGCTGAACCCACGGCTGACTTTTACGTCACGGCGGTCAATGATCGCGCGTCCGGTTATGATTATCCGGAGCAGGTGCGTTTTGAACTGTTTGAAAAAGATTTGGGCTCCTATCGCCGGGCGGCGGACTACCTGAACTTCAACAACGCGGAGGTGCTTTGCGTGCAGCATGAGTTTGGGATCTACGGCGGGCCGGCGGGCAGCCATGTGCTGGCGATGTTGGAGGAAGTGCGCATGCCGGTGGTGACCACGCTGCACACGGTGCTGCGAGAGCCGGATGACATCCAGCGGCGGGTGATGGTGGAACTGGTGCGGCGCAGCGACCGGTTGGTGGTGATGGCGCGCAAGGGCGCGGAGCTACTCCGCGAAATCTACGGCGTCTCCAGTGACAAGATTGATGTCATCCCGCACGGAATCCCCGACGTGCCGTTGCGGGCCTCGTCAGAATTTAAGGAGCAGTTTGGCGTGCAGGGTCGGAGTGTCCTGCTGACCTTCGGCTTGATCGGGCCCGGCAAGGGGGTTGAGGCGGTGATCGAAGCCTTGCCGAGGATTGTGGCAGAGCATCCGGACGTGGTTTATTTGGTGCTGGGGGCAACCCACCCTCAGCTGATCGCGCGAGAGGGTGAACGTTATCGCCTAAGTCTGGAGCGGCTGGCCGAGGAGCGTGGGGTCAAGGACCACGTCATCTTCTACAATCGGTTTGTCTCGAGTGATGACTTGAAGGAATTTATCGGCGCGGCGGATATTTATATCACGCCCTACCTCAACGAGGCGCAGATCACTTCGGGCACGTTGGCCCATGTTTTTGGGGCGGGGAAGGTCGTGGTCTCAACCCCCTATTGGCACGCGCAGGAGTTGCTGGCCGGCGAAAGGGGGGTGCTCGTGCCATTCCGCAATCCCGCCGCGATCGCCGGGGGCGTCAACGGCCTGCTCGGTGATCCCGAGCGGATGGAGAAAATCCAACACCAAGCTCATGATCTTGGTCGGGAAATGATCTGGCCAGCCGTGGGGGCGCGCTACCTCGAGACTTTCGCCCGAGCGCGAGCGGATCGAAAGGCGCTGCCCCGCTCGGCCTTCGCGGGCTGGACGCTAGCCGGTCGTCCCTACGCGCTGCCCCCGCTGCGGTTGGATCATGTGGTGCGCATGACGGACGAGACGGGCATCTTTCAGCATGCGATTTTCAATGTGCCGAATTTCCACGAAGGCTACTGCGCGGATGACAATGCGCGTGCCTATATTTTGAGCAACTTTCTGGAGGAAACTGGCGGCCCGGGCGAGGGGGCCGGGCTGGGCCGCCAGTCGAGCATTTATCTGTCCTTTCTGGCCGCCTCCTTTGTCCCGGCGACCGGTCGCTTCCGCAATTTCATGAGCCACGGTCGGCAATGGTTGGAGGAAGCAGGCAGTGAGGACAGTCACGGGCGATCGCTCTGGGCGGCCGGCTGCGGGGCTGGGCTTTCGCAGAACAAGGGACACCAACGACTGTCGGCGCAGTTGTTCACCCGAGGGCTGCCTCGGGTGAGTGAATTCTCTTCGCCACGATCATGGGCTTTTACTCTGCTGGGGTTGCACAGCTATCTGCGCCGGTCCGAAAACGATGCGGAGGTGAATACCATGCGCAAGGTCTTGACGGGAAAACTGGTCGCACTCTGGAAAGCCAATGCCACCGACATCTGGCCCTGGTTTGAACCGAGCGCCACCTACGACAATGCCCGCCTGTGTGAAGCTCTCATCCTCAGTGGACAGTGGATTCCAGATCCGGAGGCTTTGGAAATCGGACTGAAATCCCTTCGTTGGCTGGCGTCCATCCAGAGGACTCCTGCCGGGCATTTCCGGCCGATCGGTAGCAACGGATTCTATGCACGGGACGGAGATCGGGCGGATTTTGACCAGCAGCCCGTTGAGGCGCAGGCGATGGTCTCGGCCTGCCTGGAGGCGAGCCGCGCCACCGGTGATCAGAAGTGGGTGATCGAGGCACAGCGGGCCTTTGAATGGTTTCTGGGCCGCAACGATCTGGGATTGCCCCTTTACGACTTCAGCACCGGCGGATGTCATGACGGTCTCCACGTAGACGGCGTCAACGAGAACCAGGGCGCGGAGTCGTCCCTCGCGTATCATCTGGCCCACGCCGAGTTAACCTGTGCCGGTCATTTGAGCACCGGACCGGCCCAATCCCACTCATGAAATCTGTCTATGTCTGTCGCCACGAACTCACCCTGCTCCCGGAGAGTGCTCGGGTCATTATTCGTCCCTTTATTCCTTCCGGTCGCGAACGCATCCAGGCCATCATCGGCCGGGTGCTGGCGCTGAGTGAGAAAGAGGTGAGGCGCGAATGGGAAGCGGTGCGCGAAGAGTTTGCCTCCCGGCATCATGATATCGAGTCGTGCCTGCTGGCCAACTTCGACACCGTGTCGAGTTGCGTCGGAAAAGGGAAAACCCTCTCGCGTCAGGGCCGGTTGCTGTTGGGTGCGACGTTTTCGGGTGAGTATGCGCTGGAGTCCGCCGCGTTGTTCAACCCTTCGATTGTGGCGCATCCGGACCAGACCGGCGTGCCGGAGGGGGCGCTGCGATTTGTCATGAGCCTGCGGGCGACCGGCGAGGGGCACATTTCCTCCATCGAGTTTCGCAGCGGAGTCATCACTGCTGACGGCGTGCCCGTCCTTGATCGGGTCTCGGGGTTTGTGACCATGCCGGAGATCGTGCCCGACCCGACTTACCGAAAACGGAATTTTGCCATCAAATTGAATGAGATGGGGCTGGGCGCGAACGAGACCGATGCGGTGCTGGCACCTCTGGCGAATCGCTTCACCCGTCGCGAGCTGGAGCAAAGCGTGGCCCGAGCGCGCGGCGAAGCCCGTGAGGTGGATCATGCCCTGCAACGCATCCTTGAATGCATCCAGTGGCTGGCCGATTCGAACTATGAGCTGCGTTTCCCGCCGCGGTTGTCGATGAGCGAGCGGATCATCTTCCCAGTTTCCGCCAACGAGAGCAACGGCATCGAAGATGCACGATTTGTCCGGTTTACGGAGGACGACGGTTCCGTGATGTATTACGCGACCTACACCGCTTACAACGGTCATGCGATTCTGCCACAGTTGATCGAGACCGCAGACTTTGAGCATTTCCACGTGCTAACGTTGAATGGCACGGCCGTGCAGAACAAAGGCATGGCGCTCTTTCCTCGGAGGATCAACGGACGCTACGCGATGCTTTCACGGCAGGATGACGAGAACCTCTTTATCATGTTTTCCGACAACATGCATTTTTGGAATGATCCCCAGCCTCTGCTGCAACCGGCGGAATTATGGGAATCGGTGAAGATCGGCAATTGTGGATCCCCGATCGAAACCGAGGCTGGCTGGCTGGTTATCACCCACGGGGTCGGCCCCATGCGCAAGTATTGCATCGGGGCCGCTCTGCTTGACCTCGACGACCCCACCAAGGTGATCGGTCGGCTGAAAACTCCGTTGCTTTCGGCTGAAGGGAGTGAGCGCGAAGGTTATGTGCCCAATGTCGTTTACAGTTGCGGCTCCCTGATCCATGGCCGCGATCTGATCCTGCCCTATGCGATGAGCGACAAGGCCACCGCCATCGCGACCGTGCCGTTGGCCGCACTGCTGGAAGCCTTGCTCCGTTCGTCGAAACGCTGACTGAGCTTAAGAGTAGCTTTAGGGCAGGATCGCTGATCCCGCCTTACAAAAACAGGCGCGTGAAGTTTTGCTCCACTCGACTTGCGAGGAGATCCACTCGTTGGCCGAGGAAATCGGCGAGGCCGGCGTAAACGCCTGCGAGGTTGGCGGGGTGGTTGACGGGGGTGCCGTCGCGCTTCGGGGGGAGCTGGTGGCGGCGCCAGTCGCTGCGCAACGGCATCGAGGGCGCGTCGGTTTCGATGAGCAAGCGGTCGGCGGGGACGTGCTTGAAGGTGGTGCGTTGATTCTCGCGCTGAGGATCGAGGTAAGAGCCGTTGAAGGAAAAATAGGCCCCGAGCTCGGCGAAAGGTTTGATCATCTCGATGGGGCCGGCGTAGGCGTGAAGCAAAAAACCCGGCGCGGGGCGACGCGCGCTGAGGAGGGTTTCATAGAGATCGGTCCAAGCGTCGATGCAATGGATGGAGGCCGCGAGGCCTTGGTCGGCGGCGAACTCGAGTTGCCAGACAAAAACCTCCCGTTGTTCGTCGAGCGGGGCGCGGCGAAGACCGGCAAGGCGGGCATCATCGGGCAGTGCGCGGTCGAGCATCCACCGATCGAGTCCGATCTCCCCGAGGCGCGCCCGCGGTTCGGTGGCGAGGCGGGCTTCGAGCAACCCCTGCCAGTCGTCGGGCCGATTGCCGCAATCCCACGGGTGCACCCCGTAGCTCGGCACGACCCACGGAAAGCGCGCAGCGAGGGCGGAGACCTGTGGCCAATCGGCGGGCGACGTGCCATTGACGACCGCCCCGGCGATCCCGACCTCGGCGAGATCCGCCGCGATGCGATCCATGTGCGGCAGCAGTGATTCGTCCTGCAGATGAAGATGCGCGTCGTAGAGTTTCACGGGTGATTTATTAACCACAGATAAACCCGCCGCCGCAAGACGCCTGTGGCGGGCAGGCCCGGATGAACACCGATTTTCAGGTAGTGGTCTCGTTTGCCTTGTCATCGCGCGCCCGGCGTAGCCGGACGTGGCGATCCACGCGGATGGATTGCCGCGTCGCCCGCTTCGCGGGCTCCTCGCAATGACAAAACATACCCCCACCGATCATTGCGGGACGAGTGGAGGGCCGACCTCCCGACCGGCCGTGAGCGCCGGAGCGCGAATGTAGACGGCCCACCTTTCGCGGTGTTCTCGGACGGCCCGGCGGGTCGTCCCTACCGGTGCTGCCGCTATGCGTCCGTCCCACCTTCGCTGAAGCTACGGGGGGCTCAGCAGGAGGCGGACTCTTCGGCGAAGGAGCGGATGGCGGTGCGGACGGCGGTGAGGCCGTTTTGGCGGGTGGGGGAGAGGTTCTTCATCAGGCCGAGTGCGGCGAGGGGGTCGGTGTCGTTGGCGAGAATGTCGGCGGGTTGGGTGTCGTTGAAGAAATCGCAGAGGAGGGCGACGAGTCCTTTCACGAGGGGGCCGTCGGCGTCGCAGCGGAAGTGGCAGCGGCCGTCGCGCACTTCGCCGACGAGCCAGACTTGGGAAACGCAGCCGGGAACGCGGTGGGCGTCGGTGTGTTCGGAGTCGGCGAGCGGCGGATGGCGGCGAGCGCGGTCGACGACGATCGTCAGGCGTTCCTGAGGATCTTCGATGATGTTGAGGTCGTCGAGAAGTTGGTGTTGAGCGTCGGTCATGTCTGAGGGGAGAAAGGGCGGTTGAGGATAACCGCCCCGACCGCGGAAGTATTTTGATTCGTGGCACTGGCAGGCACGAATAATTTTAAAGACAGTTTTTAACCACGGATGGACACGGCTAAACACGGATGGAAAACACTGATTGTATCCGTGCCCATCCGTGCAATCTGTGGTTAAAAATGGTTTAAAAATCCCGCGTGTGAATTGGGGTCCATTCGGTTTGAGAAAAATCAGGCGGGGGTGAGGCGGAGTTCGCTGAATTGCATGCCGCCGTCGGAAAAGAGGGTTTGGTTGGCCTTGGGGAGATGAGCGCGCGTGATTTGGAGACGGAGGGTGTGGCTGCCGGCGCGATCAAATTTTAGCTTTCCGAACCGGGTGCCGATTTGGGGAAAGTATTCGGAGCGGAGGCCGGGGATGAGGAGGTCGCGCTTGGTTTTTCGGCAGAGAGATTTGTCGCCGCAGGTGAGCTGCAGGGTGTGGCCGCCGCTCCAGGGTTCGAGGTGCTGGTGCGTCGTCACGACGGTGGTTTCGTAGATGCCGGGCGTGAGAATCGTAAAAGTCCATTCGAGCCAGTCGTGGGGGTTGCGCCAGTTTTCGGTGAGGCCGTTTCCACCCAGTCGCATCTCTGGTTTGGATTGATCGGAACCGACCTTGGCCTGAGGGCCGATGAGGGTGAGGGTGTCGTCGGGTTGTTGAAGCGGGTGGTCGATGACGGCGGGTGCCGTAGCGAGTTTTACGGTAATGACGGTGACGGGCTTGGTCGTTTTGAAACCGGTGAAATCGATCGCGAGAATGGGCGTTTCAGTGACGGGATCGTTGAGCTCTCGAAAGATGAATTTGTTTTTGGGATCCGCGAGGGCGGCCACAGATTTGACCGGGGATTTTAAACCGTGGAGGCGGAAGTAGCGCGAGGGCTTGGTGAAGAAAAGGAGGAAGAGGGTGTTGCCTTTCGTGGTGATGCGGCCCCACGCGAACTCATTGATAAACGGACTCGGAGCACAGCCGTAAATGGCGGCGCCGTTGACCTTGAGCCACGCTCCCATGGTGCGAAGGCGTTGCGCGCTGGGCGCGGGAACCACGCCGAGGGCGTCGGGCCCGATGTTGAGGAGGTAGTTGGAATTTTTACTGGCGAGATCGGCGAGGGTGGTGATGAGGTTCTCGGCGGATTTCCAGGCGTGGTCGTGTTGCTTAAATCCCCAAGTGTGGTTGAGGGTGGCGCAGGTTTCCCAATCCCCTTTTAAGCGACCGGGAGGGAGGAAGTTGTCGCGAGGCAGGTTGTAATCGCCGAGGCCGTGGCCGATGCGTCCTGAGACGAGGCAATCCGGTTGAAGCTTTTTAACAAAGCGGCGGATGCGCAGGCTCTGGGCCTTGCTGATCGTCATCGGAGTGTCGAACCAGATCATCCCGACGGGGCCGTAGTTGGAAAGCAGCTCGCGCAATTGCGGGAAGACCTTTTCCTTGAGGTAACGGTCGGAGTTTTTCTGCGCGGGATCAAAGTCCCAAGTGTTCCAGGCGCCGTCAGGGTGGTGCCAATCGAGGTCCTGTGAGTAATAGAAGCAGAGTTTGATTTTCTGTTTCCGACACTCGCGGGCGAGATCCTTCATCAGGTCGTGCGCGAACGGCGTGCCTGAGACGACGTTGTAGGGGTGGCTCGGCGAGTCATACATCGCGAAGCCATCGTGGTGCTTGGCGGTGATCACGAGGTAGCGCATGCCGGCGTCCTTCGCGAGTTGCACCCACGCGGCGGCGTCGAATTGGGTGGGGTTAAATTTCGCCGCCAACTGCTCATAGGTGGCGACGGGGATTTGTTCGCGAAACATCATCCACTCGCCGATGTAGGGCACGCGCTTGCCTGCCCACACGCCGGCGGGAATCGCGTAGAGTCCCCAATGGATGAACATGCCAAAGCGGGCGTCGCGCCACCATTTGAGGGGATCGTGGGCGGTGGGATGACGAGTGGTCTTTTTGACGGGGGAGATGTCGGCGGCGTTCATGAATGGGATTGAGAATTTACGAAGAGGGGAGAGTGAGGGTGGATTGCGACGCATCCGCCGTGCGGATGCCAGTTAGTGATCTTCTTGGTTTGTCATCGCGAGGGAGGCGTAGCTGACTGTGGCGATCCACGAGTGAGAAGGCGTGAGCGATAAGTAATCGTGGATTGCCGCGTCGACCCCGCTGAGCGGGGCCTTCTCGCAAGGACAAGGGGAGAGGGGCGACCAAAGTTTATCGTGCGCTCGACCGCAAGGAGGAAGCAGCGCGGGGAATGATCACGCGGCGGAGCGCACGGTCCACCTCTCACGCAGCAGTCGCGCCGAGGGGAGGGAGGGGGCTGCCGATGGCGGCGGCGATGGCGCGGTAGAGTTCACCTTCTTCGACGGTGATGGTTCCGTCGTGGCCGATGACGTGGCCGGAGGCGACGAGCAGGCGCTTCTTGATCGGCAGAGAGGCAACGGCGAGGCGGTCGAGAGCGCGATCGAGCGCGGCGAAATCGGAGGCTTCGGGGGCGAGCAATTGGAGCGAAGATTCGATGAGCTTGAGTTGAGAAGTGCCGTCGGCAAAGGCCTCCGCAATGGCTTGGGGCTCATCATTGCCCGAGCGCGCGAGAACGGAAAGAACGACGGCGATGTCTTCGCTGACGGCGCGGAACGAATCGAAGTCAACGCGCTGATCAGGGGATTGGGCGAGGTGGAGATGGTGGGTGAGCAGCTTTTGGAGCACGAACTCAAACGGGCTGACTTTGTCGTCGGCGTGGACGAGTTCGTCGAGGGTGCCGAGAAAGCGTTCGAGATCGGGGCGCGCGAGTTGGCGCAGCGCCGGAGTGGAGAGGAGCAGGAGCGGGAGCCGCGCGGAATGATCGAGCGTGCGTAGCGAGGGGAGCAGCGTTTTGAGGATCGCTGCGGATTTTGCACTGCCGGAAGTGGCGACGATTTTTTCGCCGACGGCGGTATCAGTTGAATCGGTGCCAATCAGCAATCCGTAGATCAGCGCGGGAGCGTCGGTGACTTCGCGAGCGGCTTCGCGCAGGTCGTCGGGAATCGTGGCGAGAAGCTCTTGGGCCTGCCGGTAGTAATCGTCGGTGAGGAAACCGATGTTGGCGACGGCGGCGACGGGTTGAAACGCGATGCGACGGAGCGGATCTATTTTGGGCGGCACCGCGTAGGAGGTGCCGGGTTTTTGCGCGAAGCCCTTGGTTTGGAAACTTTCCTCGGACACATCGACGACTTCCGGTGGCTCGAAGAATTCGCCGTCCCACTGGGGATTGATGGCGCGGATACGCTGATCGAGTGGCGGGTGGGTGGCCCAAGCACCGCCAAAGTTGGACTTGAAGCCCTGCGCAAAAAAGAAGTGGCCGATGGAGGCCGCCTTGTTGGTGTTGATGTTCGAGCCGAGCGAGTAGCCGCCGATCTTGGCGAGCGCGCCCGAGATGCCTTCGGGGTTGCGAGTAAATTGGACGGCGGAAGCGTCGGCGAGGAATTCGCGTTGGCGGGAAACGGCGGCTTGAATGAGCCGGCCGAAAAAGTAGCCGATATAGCCGACAATCATCAGCGCAACGCCGACAGCAAGAATCGCGACGACCACACCCCCTGAGTTGCGGTTGCCGCTCGATCGCATGCGCATCCCGCGCAACGACCAGAACACGCCACGCCCCATCAGGCCGATGGCGAGAATGCCGAAGAGGAGGGCGGTGAGTCTCACGTTGAGGCTCATGTCGCCGTTGAGAATATGGCTGAACTCATGGGCGATGACTCCCTGAAGTTCGTCGCGGTTTAACTTCTCTAAGGTGCCTCGGGTGACGGTGACGACGGCGTCGCTGGTGGTGAGACCAGCGGCAAACGCGTTGATGGCTGTTTCTTGATCGAGCACGTAGACGGCGGGCATCGGCACACCCGATGCGATGGACATTTCCTCGACGATGTTGAGGAGCTGGCGCTCGGCGGGAGTGGCGCGACTGGGCTCGATGCGGCGAGCGCCCACACTCTCGGCCACCGCTGGTCCTCCCGCGCGGAACGAGAGCCACTTAAAGAGCGAACCGATCCCGACGACGAGGAGCGTGCCGACGACCACTGATACGAATACCTGTGGGTCCCAGAGCTCAACCGGGCCGTTAATCGTCTCGCCACCGTAACCGTGATCGCGAGGGATTTGCCCGAGGATGGCGATCGCGGCGAGGTAGCCGGCCCCGATCGTGCCCAACACGGCGATCCCGAAGAGCACGATCAGCCGCGACGTGCGTTTCTTGGCGCGAGCTTGGGCTTCGAAAAAATCCATGCCGGGAAAGTCGGAAGAGCTGAAGGACTGAAAGACTCAAAGGACCATTGAGAACAACGGCCCTTCGCTTTCGGTTTAGCTAAACTTGACCTGCGGGGCGTTGCGCTCGGTGGCGTCTTCGATCTGGAAGAGTTCGGCGGGTTGGAAGCCGAACATGCCGGCGAAGATCACATTGGGGAACGTCTCGCGGGTCGTGTTGTAGCCCATCACGCTGTCGTTGAAAGCTTGGCGGGCGAAGGAGACTTTGTTCTCGGTCGAGGTGAGCTCCTCGGTGAGCTGGGCCATGTTTTGATTAGCCTTCAGGTCGGGATACTGCTCGGACACGACCATGAGGCGAGAGAGCGCCCCGGTGAGCCCGGCCTCCGCGCCCATCAGATTCTTGACGGCGCTGGCATTGGCGGGATCGGCGGCGGCGGCGGTCGCGGCGCTCGAGGCGATGTTGCGCGCCTTGGTGACGGCCTCGAGAGTTTCGCGCTCGTGAGACATGTAGGTCTTGGCGGTCTCCACGAGATTGGGGATGAGGTCGTAGCGACGCTTCAACTGCACATCGATTTGGGCGAAGGCGTTCTTAAAGCGATTGCGCAGGGCGACGAGGGAATTGTAGATGCCAACGACCCAGAGGGCGAGGATGACAACGATGGCGACGAGGATACCGAGAATGATGAGGGCAGTCATGGTTGGGAGCGAGGGGGGTGGCGTTGGCGGGTAAACTAGGGCCACCGATGGGAGCAGGGCGAGACTACGGCAGCCTATACCTCAACGCTTGGGCAGGTAAACTAGGGCCACCGATGGGAGCAGGGCGAGACGGAATTGGTTATAACGCGGTTGATTGTTTCCAACGGTCGCAGCAAGTTTCTGCGGTGCGCATGCGTCTTTTCTCGATTCTCACCCTGAGTCTGGCTGTCGCGATCGGTCGGGCCGAGGAACCGGTCGAAGCGACGACCCCGTTGATCACGGTGTCCGGATTGGAGTCAACGATGCCCGGACGCGAGGCCCTGTCGTTGCTCGCGGCACAGCGGGCGCAGGAACTGGGATTTTCGTCAGCGGCGGTGGAATTGTATCGGGAGCTGCTCGGGCAGCTGGGCGGCGATCGCGCGGGGCTGACTCTCGCACTGGTGACGGCCTATCTCGATGACGGCCGGGTGAAGGAGGCGAAGGAGGCGCTCGACAAGTTTGTCGGCCTGAAGGGACCTGAATGGAAGCTGCGCGACGGGCTGATCGCGGTGCACCAGCGAAGGTTCGAGGCGGCGCGCGCGACGATCGCCGGCGTGGAGGCCGGCGAGCTGCCGGCCGCAGATCGCGGTTGGTGGTATTTTCTGCAAGGCATGCTGGCGGACGCCGCGAACGATCCGGGGAAAGCACGCACCTCCTACGAGCAGGCGGAAGGGGCGGCGACCTCGACGATGGCGCGGGCGCGATTTACGTTGGCGCGGGAGCAGGCGCGGTTACGCATGGGACCAGTGGACGCGGATCTCGCGGAGGAGGCGCGCAAGAATATGGAGCGACTCCAAGGGCGGAAGGCGGGCTACGGCTTTGCGCGCACTTACGCGGTCATGCTCGATACGCTCGGGCGCAAGAGCGAAGCGGTGGCGGTGTTGCAACGGCAATTAATGGTGTTGCCCGCCGAGGAAACCGGGGAAGGCGATGATTTTCTTTTGATGCTCGGTTTGATCGCCGGAGCGGAAAACGGCGCCGGGCGCAATGCGCTCGAGAGCCTGTTGACGAGCGGCGCGGATCCGACCAAGCAACGAGCGGCCCTCCAGTTGCTCGCGCGGGCGTCGGGGGCAGATCCGGCTCGCGCTCAATTCCGGCGGGTGCTGGACGGTCTACTCAAGGCAGAGAAACCGCACCCGATTTTCGAGGACCTGCTGATGGTGCGGGCGCAGCTCGCGCTGGCGGCGAAGGATTATCAACAGGCTGAGACGGACGCGCGCGGGTTGTTGGAGAAATTTCCCGGCTCACTGCTGAAGGCCCAGGCCTACGGAGTGTTGACCTCGAGTGCGTGGGAGCAACGTCGCTTCCGGGCTGCGGCGGATCTGGCGACGAAGTCCCGCGATGAATTGACGGGCGAAGCCGCGCAACAGACTCGCGCTGAACTCGGCGTGCTGATTGCCGAAGCTTGGTTTCGGGCGGGGGATTATCCCAACGCGGCCGATGCTTATGTCTCGGTGCTGCGCGATGTGCCCACAGGGGTCTCGCCGGGCAACGTGATGTTTCAACTCGTGAGGTCGGACATCGAGGCGAGCCGCCTGCCGGCGGCGCAGGAACAGCTTGATGCGCTGGGAGAAGATCCGCGGTTTGACACGGTCAGCCGGTGGAAAGCGGAATGGAATCTCGCTCGGGCGCTGCAGGTGGCGGGGCAAACGGGCGCAGCCTTTGAGCGAGTGAACCGGCTGTTGTCGGGAAACGCCAATGGGCAGGCGGAGTTGCCGCTCGAGTTGCGCGCGCGGATGGTCTGGCTCCAAGCTCGTCTGTCGCTCGGGGCGGGGCAACCGGAGCAGACGCTGGCCCTCGTGGATGGGTTGGCCGGATCGCTCGAAGGCATCTCAGAGGAGCTGGATCGGCAAATTTTGAGTTCCGGCATGCTGCTGAAGGCGGAGGCGAATTTCAAGATGGGCCGGAAGGAAGCGGGGATCGAGATTCTGCAGAAGCTGCGGTCGGATTTTCCCAAATCGGATGCGGCGATCTATTCGTTCATCGTTGAGGCGGGCTATTATGCGGAGTCGGATCAGACGGTGGAGGCGCAGCGGCTCTACACGAAGCTCGCCGATGAATTCCCCCAGAATGCGGCCTACGCGCCGTATGCGCTGTTTCAGGCGGCCCTCCAAGCGGAGCGGCGCGGCTTGGATGCCAATCTGATCGAGGCGAACAAGCTGATCGAAGACCTCGTGACGCGGTATCCGGCGAGTCCGCTTGTCTATTATGCGCGCCTCAAGCAGGGGGACTTGTTGCGCAAGCTCAACCAGTTCCCGCAGGCGCAGCAGGTTTATGAGAACTTGGTGAATAATTATCCGAACCACGGTGACGTGATGCTGGCGCAGTTGGCCCTCGCGGAATGCCACAACGCTCAATCGATGAATGACCCTAACCACGCCGAGCGCGCGGTCTCCCTGTTCGAGCATCTGCGCGACCGGGTGGATGCGCCGGTGGACGTGCGCGTCGAGGCCGGTTTCAACCTAGGCTACCTGATGGCGCGGCGGGGTCAGCCGGCGCGCGCCGAAGCCGTGTGGTGGCGCGACGTCGTCACCACCTTCCTGCTCGACGAGAAGATGGCCGCAAGCCTCGGTCCCAAGGGTCGCTATTGGATGACCCGCAGCTTGTTGGAGTTGGGTTCACTTTATGAACAGCAGGCCAAACTCGACCAAGCGAAGGATGCATGGACGCTCATCATCACGAGCGGACTGCCGGGGGAGGCACTGGCGAAAGATCGACTCGTGCGGTTCAATCCTCCCGCAACCAACCCCTGAACACTCGGTCCGTAACTTGGAGATTTACCTGTAGGCCAACCCCGACTCTAACTTCTGCACCCGCTCATGTCCGTATTTGATTTCAGTCTCTTCGCCAAAGGCGGCCCGATGATGTGGGTCCTGTTAGTCTTCGGACTGGTGTGTCTGGTGCTCTTCGTGGAGCGGGCGCTTTACCTTCACCGCGGCCAGATCAAGTCCACCGAGTTTATCAACGGGATCAAAAACATCCTGGGGAAGCGTCGGATTGTCGAAGCGCTGACGGTGTGCGAGGAGACACCGGGTCCGGTCGCGGCGGTGGTGAAGGCGGCCTTGCTGCACGCGAACGACGATGCGGACAAGATGCGTTTCTACGTGCAGGAGGCGGCGGTGATCGAGTTGCCAGCTCTGGAGCGGCGCCTCGGTTCGATCGCGGCGATCGCGCAAGTGGCCCCCATGGTGGGGCTGCTCGGCACGATTCTCGGGATGGCGACGACTTTCTTGGCGTTTGAGAAAGACTATGCGACGGCGAGCGCGCTATCGACGGGGATGTGGCAAGCGCTCCTCTGTGCGGTGGGCGGCCTGTTGTTGGCGATTCCGGCGCATCTGGCCCACCATTTCCTCTCGGGGCGGGTGCGGGCCATCGTGCGCGACATCGAATGGTCCGGCAACGAGATCATGAAGTATCTGCTGACGGAATACCGCGAGGCGGGCGCTCCAGCGGCGGTGGAGAAGGTGGGGGGCTAGGTCATGATCACGAAACCCCTCGATCTCGCCTCCAAACTGCGCGCCGAACCCCGGCGCCTCGACGCGCTGTTTTGGGTGAACACGGGGTTGTTGGTGCTGTTCTTCATGCTGTTTGGGTCCCGATTTGTCCTCGCGCCGGGCTTGGGGGTCGATTTCACGCTGCCCCAGATGCCGGGAGCCAAGGCCGGAGCTGCGCGGACGACCCACGTGATCAGCCTGGCTCGGCCGGGGTTGATCTTTACCGACGATGGGGCGTTGAACATGGCGCAATTGCGGGGCTGGTTGGAAACCCAGGCCAAGCGGGTGCCCGAACCTACTCTCCTGGTGCGAGCCAACGCGTCGATTCCGGTCGCCGATATAACCGACATCATCGGTGCGGCGCAGTCGCTCGGCTTTCGCGTGCAAGTGGCCACCCTCGAACCAAGTGGTGCGGCGTCACCGGATTTGGCGACGCCATGAGGCTTTCCCCCCAAGGCGAGGAGCGGTTTTGGTGGGTGGCCGGGCTTTCGGCCGCGTTGATGGTGAGCGGAGCCTCGCTGTTGATTACAATTCGCAGTGACGGCGAAAAACCGGTGCCGGTGACCAATGTTCCTAAAGCGCAGCCTAACATCGGTTTGACTCGATTGATGGATCAGGGGGGCGAAAACCTCGTGGCCGAGGAAGCGAAGTATTTCGATCCCACACCGCTGTTTCTGCCCACGGAGTGGAATTCGGACCAGAAGACCCTGCCAGCGAGTATCTTGAATGATCCTGGCCGGATGTTTCAGGATTTTCCCACCCGGCTCGTCTATGCGGAGACCGGGTTGGGGGTGAAGTTTCCCGAGGTGGGGCCGAAGCTGGGTAATGCGCCAGAGACGCTCTCCCGTCTGCACCACGAAATGGCCGACTTTGGGATGGGCCGGGGTGATTCGACGGTGCAGTCGATCCCCGCACGAGGCGGCTACCTCGAGGTCAGCAGTGCGGAGAGCGGCCGCCTCGTTTTCTCGCAAATCCTGCCTAAAGAGTCGATTCCGGCCGGCAACTGGCGGCCATTTATGATGATGGCAGGGGTCGGAGTCACCGGCTTGATCGGGCCTCTTTCTTTCCTAGAGCGCTCCGGCGTGGAGGAAGTTGATCTCTATTTTCGGAATTACCTTGTGCAGTCCCTGCATCTCGGTGAGCGTCTTGCCCCCGGTTTCTACCAGATTTCAGTCGGACCTTAGTTTTTTAGGGAAAGATCAAGTTTGCAGTTGACGGACGAAAAACGGCATCGCACGTTCTTCGCTCTTTTCGTTTTTTGACCCTCCCTAGGTCTGCCCAGATAGCTCAGTTGGCAGAGCACGTCCTTGGTAAGGACGAGGTCGTCGGTTCGAATCCGATTCTGGGCTCCAGGTCAACGTCGCGCGACTTCTGCGACGTAAAAATAGAGGTCAAAATACAGTCTAAACAAATCAAGTCTCACCCAAATGGCAAAAGGCAACTTCGAACGCACTAAACCGCATGTCAACGTCGGCACAATCGGCCACGTTGACCACGGTAAAACCACCACCACGACCGCTATTCTCGCTGTTCAAGCGCGAAAAGGGCTCGCTCAGGCCAAATCCTATGCGGACATCGCAAAGGGCGGCACTGTCCGTGATGCCTCCAAGATCGTGACGATCTCGGTCGCTCACGTGGAGTATGAGACTGAGAATCGTCACTATGCTCACGTTGACTGCCCGGGTCACGCCGACTTTGTGAAGAACATGATCACCGGCGCCGCTCAGATGGACGGCGCGATCCTCGTCGTTTCCGCAGCGGACGGTCCGATGCCTCAGACCCGGGAGCACATCCTGCTCGCCCGCCAGGTCGGTGTCCCCCAGCTCGTGGTTTTCCTGAACAAGGTCGACTTGATCGACGACGAGGAGCTCCTCGAACTCGTCGAGATGGAAATCCGTGAGCTGCTCAGCAAGTATCAATTCGATGGCGACAACGCCACGATCGTCCGGGGTTCCGCCACGGCCGCCCTTGATGGTAAGCCCGAAGGCGACGCCGCGATTACCGCTCTGATGGCGGCCATCGACAAGGACATCCCTGAGCCCCCCCGTGAATTGGACAAGCCTTTCCTGATGTCGGTCGAAGACGTCTTCTCGATCACGGGTCGCGGAACTGTCGCGACCGGTCGGATTGAGCGTGGCAAGGTCAAGGTCACCGACACCATTGAGATCGTCGGTCTCAAGGATACCGTCAGCACGGTGGTCACCGGGATCGAAATGTTTCGCAAACTCTTGGACAGCGGTCAGGCCGGCGACAACGTCGGCGTGCTCCTCCGTGGTATTGAAAAAGACGCGGTCGAGCGTGGCCAAGTGCTCGCCGCTCCGAAGTCGATCACGCCGCACAAGCTCGCGAAGGCAGAAATTTACGTCCTCTCAAAGGACGAAGGCGGCCGTCACACGCCATTCTTCAACGGCTATCGCCCTCAGTTCTACTTCCGCACGACGGACGTGACGGGTGTCGTCAATCTTCCCGAAGGCGTGGAGATGGTGATGCCAGGCGACAACATTGCGGTGGAGATCGATTTGATCGTTCCGATCGCGATGGAGACGACTCAGAAGTTCGCCATCCGTGAGGGTGGTCGCACGATTGGGGCCGGCCGTATCTCCGAGATCATCAAGTAAGGTCTCGTTGCCAAACACTTAAACGCCCTCGCCGAGGCTTCCTGATGGGGCCTCGGCGGTGTCGTCTAAAAATCAAATGTCTAGGGGTGTAGCTCAATTGGTAGAGTAGCGGTCTCCAAAACCGTTGGTTGGGGGTTCGATTCCCTCCGCCCCTGCCATTCTAAAACAGAAATTCATGAAGAACCCGTTACGCAGCACACGCATCTTTCTCGGCGAAATGGTCGGCGAGCTTCAAAAAGCTTCCTGGCCCACAAAGACTGAATTGCGCGATTCGACCATCGTCGTGCTCACCGCCGCTGTTCTCTTGGGATTCTTCACCAGTATCAGCGATTTTTCCCTCGTATCGTTCGTGGATCTCTTCACGAAGCTGGTCAGCTAATCGCGCCCGTCCGCCCATGTCGTCTGAAACAACCATTCCCGCCACTGCCCAGTGGTTCGCACTCCACACGCTCTCCGGTCAGGAGAACAAGGTGAAGGCGTATATTGATAAGTTCACCTCCATCGAGGAGCTCAACGATCACGTCTTTGAGGTGTTGTTGCCGACGGAGGTGGTCTCGGAAGTCAAGAACGGCAAGAAATCGACCAAGACCCGCAAACTCTACCCTGGATATGTGTTTATCCAAATGCGTCTGTTCGACGAAGACAAGAAGCTGATCAACAAGCCTTGGTATTTCGTCAAGGAAGTCGCGGGCGTGATCGGTTTCGTCGGCGGCGGCGCACCGGCCGCGCTGCGCCAATCCGAGATCGACGAGATCCGGGCCCGCATTGAGGCCGCTAACGGCAAAGAAGTCCCGAAGATTCAATACGCCGAGGGCGAAGAGGTGACGATCACCGACGGAGCCTTCACCAACCTCACCGGCCGGATCGACGAAATCGACCCCGATCGGGGCAAGCTCAAGATTTCCGTCTCCATTTTCGGTCGGTTCACCCCGGTCGAGCTCGAATACTGGCAGGTGCACCGCACGACCGAATAATGCGCTCCAACCACGCCTCCTCCCTCATTCGCTAAATAGCATACCAGAACACCCGCCACCCTCACTCTCATGGCTAAGAAGATTCAAGGATACATCCGCCTCCAACTGCCCGCCGGTGCCGCTAATCCGGCGCCTCCGGTTGGTCCCGCACTTGGTGCGCAGGGCGTCAACATCATGGCGTTCTGTAAAGAATTCAACGCCAAGACTAAAGACCAGAACGGCATGATTTTGCCGGTCGTGATCACGGTCTTCTCGGACAAGAGCTTTACCTTCATTCTCAAGTCGCCTCCGGCCGCTGTTCTGTTGAAAAAGGCCGCCAACATCGCCTCCGGTTCGGCCACGCCGAACAAGGACAAAGTCGGCAAAGTCACCACGAAGCAACTCCTCGAGATCTACAAGATCAAGCAGAAGGATATGAACGCCAACGACGAAGCCGCTGGGATCAGAATCATCGCCGGCACCGCCCGCAACATGGGCATCGAAGTCGTCGATTAATCACTCACCCTAAACACCAACTCGACGCGGGAGTCCCCTCGGACGCCTGAACCGCAAGGAGTCATTGATGGAAAAACACAGTAAACGCTACGTCAGCGCGGCGAAAGCCGCCGACCTCACGAAAGCATACCCACTGGCAGAAGCCGTGGAGATCCTTTCTAAATTCCCGCAAGCCAAGTTCGATGAGACCGTCGAGCTTTCCGTGCGTCTCAACGTCGACCCCCGTGCGGGCGAGCAGATGGTGCGTGGCACCACACCGCTCCCTAACGGCTCGGGCAAGAAAGTCCGCGTCATCGTCTTCACCGAGAATGCGCAAGTCGCTCTCGACGCTGGCGCCGACGAAGCTGGCTTGGACGAACTGGTCGCCAAGATCAACGAAGGTTGGCAGGAATTCGATGTGGCCATCTCTACGACCAACGCGATGAAGCAAGTGCGCACCTTGGCCCGAATCCTCGGGCCCAAGGGACTCATGCCGAATCCAAAGAGTGGCACCGTCACGGATGACATTCCCGCTGCGATCAAGGCCGTCAAGGCCGGTCGGGTAGAGTTCAAAATGGACAAGTCTGCCAACCTCGGCGTCGGGGTCGGCAAACGCTCCTTCACGACCGCGCAAATCATCGAGAACGTCACGGCGGTCATCGATGCTATCGGCCGGGCGCGCCCCAGTGCCTACAAAGGCACCGGATACATCAAAAGCATCTCCCTCTCATCGAGCATGAGCCCCGGACTGCACCTTGCCTCCAGCGAATTCAGCAAATACTAAGCCGCACGACCATGAGAGCTGAAAAACAATATCTCGTCGACGAAGTTACGACTCACCTTAAGAAGTCCGACTACGTCATCCTCACCAATTTCAACGGCGTCACCGTTTCCGACGTTGCCGAGCTGCGTGCCGAACTGAGCAAAGAAAATGCTGAGTTCCACGTCGTGAAGAACAGTTCGTTGCGCGTTGCGGCTAAGGCCATGGGCCTGCCCGACCTCGACGAATCTCTGAACGGCCCGACTGCGATCATCGTCGGCGGGTCGAACTCGCCCGCCGTTGCCAAGGTCGTCACCGATTTCTTCAAGTCGAAGCAGAAGGTCGAAGTGAAGTCCGCCATCCTCAGCGAAAAGCTGTTGACGGCTGACGATGTGAGAGCCCTCGCGGCTCTTCCCTCACTCGACGCCCTGCGAGCCCAACTCTTGGGGCTCCTCAGCCAACCCGGCACCATGCTGGTTCGCGTGCTTCACGCGATTCCGCAGAGCGTCGTCAATGTCCTCCAGGCCAAGATCCGCGCCGCCGGCGAAGCCTAATCCCCACCACCAACTTCACTTATTTCCAAGGGAACGCGGCCTCCGCCGACCCGTCGAAAACCCAATCAATTGTTCTACGCTAGGGGATACGTCTCTTAAACGCACTTTAGTCAAAGTCGCTAGTCACGAACTGGAGATCACATATCATGAGCACCATCACCAAAGACCAAGTTATCGAGTGGCTGTCCGGCCAATCGGTTCTCGAAATCGCAGACCTCGTTAAAGCTCTCGAAGAGAAGTGGGGCGTTTCCGCCGCCGCTCCTGTCGCTGTTGCCGCCGCTGCACCCGCCGCTGGCGCGGGCGCCCCTGTGGAAGAGAAAACCGAGTTCGACGTTGTCCTGATCGAGGCCGGCCCGAACAAGATCGCCGTCATCAAGGAAGTCCGCGCCATCACTGGCTTGGGCCTTAAAGAAGCCAAGGACCTCGTTGAGAGTGCTCCTAAGGCTGTCAAGGAAGCCGCTTCCAAGGATGACGCTGAAGAAGTTAAAAAGAAACTCGAAGCCGCTGGGGCTAAAGTTGAGCTCAAGTAATCCACTTGGCTGATTCTTTTTCAAATTCTTCCGAATTCTTCGGGACAGGCCGTGTCAACACGCGGCCTGTCCTTTGCCTTTTTCCATTTCGCTCTTTCGTTAGTTTGCCGCGCTCCTGCTGAGCGCGACCTTCCGTCCTTTTTCTCATCCAACCGGGTAAATCCATGGCCGACCGCAATCAATCTGACCGCATTAACTTCGGCAACCTCCGCGAAGTCATCCAGCCGCCAAATCTGATCGAAATTCAGATCACGTCGTATCTGGACTTCTTGCAAAAAGGCCTGCCGGATAAGCAGCGTAAGCCGCAGGGTCTCGAGGCCGTGTTCCGCGAGGTTTTCCCGATTGAATCCTACGACGGTCGCCTGACCCTTGAATACGTCTCCTACACTCTGGGCGATCCCAAGAACACCGAGATCGAGTGCATCCGCGACGGCGTTACCTACTCGGTGCCGCTTTACGTGAAGCTCCGTCTTCGCGAAGAAGACTTCATCAAGGACGAAGAGATCTACATGGGAGAAATTCCTATGGTGACGGAGCGTGGCTCGTTCATCATCAATGGCGCCGAGCGCGTCGTCGTTTCGCAGCTCCACCGTTCGCCAGGGATCGCTTTCGAGGTGACTCCGCATCCGAACGGTAAGTTGCTCCATTCTTTCCGGATCATCCCTGATCGCGGCACCTGGCTCGAAGTGCAGTTCGACAACAACGACCTGCTTTACGTTTACCTCGACCGCCGTCGTCGCCGTCGCAAGTTCCTCATCACGACGCTGCTGCGCGCCGTCGGTTACTCGAGCGACATCGACATCCTTAACCTTTTCTACGAAATCAAGGATCTGAAGGTCTCAAAGGCCCTCGCGCTCGAAAATGTGTCCGCGCTCGTCCTCGTTGAAGACGCAATCGACGCCCAGAAGGGTGTCGTCTTGGCCCGAGCTTTTGAGCCGCTCACCAAGCAGATCGTCCGCACGTTTGAGAAACACGGGATCGCCACGATCCGCGTGATCGATACGTCCGGCGACGAAGGTGCGATCATCCGCGCCATCAAGAAGGATCCGACGCGCAACGAGGAGGAAGCCCTCAAGGAGATCTACAAGCGCCTCCGTCCCGGCGAACCGCCAACAACGGCCAACGCCAAGGCCCTCCTCAAGCGCCTCTTCTTCGATCCCAAGCGCTACGACCTCGGTCGGGTAGGGCGCTACAAGGTCAACCAAAAGCTCGGCCTCAAAGTCGAATTGGAACAGCGCGTCCTCGAATCGGGAGACGTCGTTGCCGCCACGAAGTATTTGGTCCGCCTCAAGCGCGGTGAAGGTGTCGTCGATGACATCGATCACCTCGGTTCCCGTCGCGTCCGCACCGTCGGCGAGTTACTCGCCAACCAGTGTCGCCTTGGTCTCAGCCGCACGGAGCGTCTTGTTCGCGAGCGCATGACCATGTATGATCAATCCGTCGATTCGATTACGCCTCAGAAGCTGATCAACCCGAAGGCACTCACGACCGTGATCCGCGATTTCTTCGCACGCTCGCAGCTGTCGCAGTTTATGGACCAAATCAATCCGTTAGCTGAAGTGACGCACAAGCGTCGCCTTTCCGCTCTTGGGCCTGGTGGTCTCAACCGCGAGCGCGCTGGCTTCGAAGTCCGCGACGTTCACCCGTCGCACTATGGCCGCATTTGTCCGATCGAAACGCCGGAAGGTCCGAACATCGGTTTGATCAACTCGCTCGCGACCTATGCTCGGGTCAATGAGTTCGGCTTTATCGAAACCCCTTACCGTTTGGTTAAGTCCGGTCGGGTCACCGACAAGATCGAGTATCTCACCGCCGACCAAGAAGAGGCCAAGATCATCGCTCAGGCGAATGCCGAGATCGATAAGAAGGGACTTTTTGTCGGGAAAGTCACCGTCCGGAAGGATGGAGAGTTCCTCGAAGTCGCCGCCGATGAGGTCGATTACATGGACGTGTCGCCAAAGCAGGTCATCTCAATCGCGGCCGGCATGATTCCGTTCCTCGAGCACGATGATGCGAATCGCGCGCTCATGGGCGCCAACATGCAACGCCAAGGCGTGCCTCTGTTGCAGGCCGAATCTCCTTTCGTCGGCACCGGGATCGAAGAGCGCGTCGCCCGCGACTCCAAGATTGTGGTCGTCGCAGATGAAGCCGGGATCGTGGCCTCCGTCGACGCCACCCGGATCGTCCTCACAAAGGACGGTGAGATGCCTCGCACGCTCAAGACCGATGCCAAGAACGGCGTTTATGTCTACGAGCTCCGCAAATTCATGCGCTCCAATGCCGGCACCTGCTTTAATCAGAAGCCGATCGTCGAGCACGGCCAGAAGATCAAGGCCGGTCAGATCATCGCCGACGGTCCTTCGACGGAAAAGGGTGAGATGGCGCTCGGACGCAACGTGCTGGTCGGCTTCATGCCGTGGAACGGTTATAACTTCGAGGATGCGATCCTCATCTCTGAAAAGGTGCTGAAGGAAGACATCTTCACTTCGATCCACATTCAGGAATTCGAGGTCACCGCCCGCGACACCAAGCTCGGGCCAGAAGAAATCACGCGGGATATCCCAAACGTCGGCGAAGAAGCCCTCAAGAACCTCGATCACAACGGGGTGATCCGGATCGGTGCCGAAGTAAAACCCGGCGATATCCTCGTTGGTAAGATCACGCCGAAGTCTGAAACCGAACTCGCTCCCGAGGAAAAACTCCTCCGCGCGATCTTCGGCGAAAAGGCGGCCGACGTGAAAGACACTTCCTTGGTCGTGCCCTCGGGTGCTGCCGGCATCGTCATGGATGTCAAAGTCTCCTCACGCATCGACAGCGAAGTGGAGCGGCTCTCGCCCTCTGACCGTCGTCGTCAGATCAAGCAGATCCAAGAAGAATACAAGACGCAGATGGACAAGTTGCGCGAAGGCCTCACTGAGGCGCTCTCGAACATCCTCCTCGGCGAAAAGATCCCGCTCGACGTGATCAACGGCGAATCCGGCGAGATCATCATCCCAGCCAATCGCAAGATCACGAAAACTCTGCTGCGCAAGCTCGCGGCCGTTTCCAAGCATGTCCAGATCGACCCTTCTCCGGTTCGGATCAAGATCATGGAGATCATCGGTTCGTATCAGACCAAATTCGACGATCTCGAAGGCGACCGCGAACGCAAGATCAACGGGGTCGAAGCAGGCGAGGGCGATGGCTCCGGCGCGATCAAGCAGGTCAAGGTCTACATCGCCACGAAGCACAAGCTCCAGGTCGGTGATAAGATGGCCGGCCGTCATGGAAACAAGGGTGTGGTCGCCAAGATCGTTCCTGAGGAAGACATGCCGTTCCTCCCGGACGGCACTCCCATAGAAATCTGTTTGAATCCTCTCGGCGTGCCTTCGCGCATGAACGTTGGGCAGGTGTTGGAGACTCACTTGGGTTGGGCCTGTAAAAAGCTCGGCATCAAGGTCGCCACTCCCGTCTTCGACGGCATCCCTGAAAAGCGGGTTCGCGAATACCTCAGCGAGGCGGGCTTACCGACTTCCGGCAAGAGCGTGCTCTTCGATGGTCGCACGGGTGAGCAGATCGACCAGCAGGTCGTGGTCGGCTACATCTACATGATGAAGCTGAATCACTTAGTCTCGCATAAGATTCACGCTCGCGCCGTTGGTCCTTACTCGCTGGTCACACAGCAACCGCTGGGCGGCAAAGCCCAATACGGCGGTCAACGTTTCGGTGAAATGGAAGTCTGGGCCCTCGAAGCCTACGGCGCCGCGCACACCCTGCAGGAACTGCTCACCGTCAAGTCGGACGACGTGCAGGGCCGCACTAAGATCTACGAATCGCTCGTCAAGGGCGACAACACCTTGCAGGCCGGCACGCCGGAATCCTTCAATGTGTTGATCAAGGAAATCCAGTCCCTCGGTCTGGATATCAAGCTCAACAAACGCGGCTCCCTCGGCTTCGGCACGTGAGTCAACCAGCGCATCCTTTAAACCACATCAGGGAAAGCAACCATGAGCATCCAACCCTCTGAAACCGCCGGCTCCGGCGCCCGCGACGAAGTTCGTAACGCCCTCGGCGATGTCGAAAACCCATTCGATTGCGTCTCCATCACCGTCGCCTCCCCCGAAACGATCCGCAAATGGTCGAAGGGTGAAGTGAAGAACCCGGAAACGATCAACTACCGCACCTTCAAACCTGAGCCAGGCGGTCTTTTCTGCCAAAAGATCTTCGGTCCCGTGCGCGACTACGAGTGCGCCTGCGGCAAATACAAGCGCATCAAGTATAAGGATGTCGTCTGTGATCGCTGCGGCGTCGAAGTCACCATCGCCCGCGTCCGTCGTGAGCGCATGGGTCACATTGAACTCGCCGTGCCGGTGTCGCACATTTGGTTCCTGAAGAGCATGCCGAGCCGTCTCGGCCTCCTGCTCGACATGACCGCGCGCGCCCTCGAACGCGTCATCTATTACGAGAACTACATGGTGATCGATCCGGGCAAGACGCCCCTCGAGCCCCATCAGTTGCTCACCGACACCGAATACCGTCAGGCCCTCGAAGAATACGGTGACGATTCCTTCGTCGCCAAGATGGGTGCCGAAGCGGTGCGTGATGGCTTAGCCCGCACGGATCTCGAAGCGACCGTCGCCGAGCTGCAAGAGCAGATGCGCGCTACAAAGTCGAAGCAGATCAAAAAGAAGCTCTCGAAGCGTCTCAAAGTGATCCAGGGCTTTATCCACTCGCACTCCCGTCCTGAGTGGATGGTGCTCGAAGTGTTGCCCGTGGTGCCGCCGGACTTGCGTCCGCTCGTGCCGCTCGAAGGCGGCCGTTTCGCCACCTCGGATCTCAACGATCTCTATCGCCGCGTCATTAACCGCAACAATCGCTTGCGGAACCTGATGCAGTTGAAGACGCCCGACGTCATCATTCACAATGAAAAGCGCATGTTGCAGGAAGCGGTCGACGCTCTCTTCGACAACGGGCGCCATGGTCGTCCGGTCACCGGCGCGGGCAATCGGCCGCTGAAGTCGCTGTCCGACATGCTCAAGGGCAAGCAAGGTCGTTTCCGGCAAAACTTGCTCGGCAAGCGCGTGGACTACTCCGGTCGTTCCGTCATCGTCATCGGTCCCGAGCTCAAGCTCCACCAATGCGGTTTGCCCAAGAAGATGGCCCTCGTCCTCTTCGAGCCGTTCATCATTCGTCGCCTCAAGGAGCTCGGCTTCGTGCACACCGTCCGCGGTGCGCGCAAGATGATCGAGAAGAAGTCGCCCGAAGTGTGGGACATCCTCGAAGAAGTCACCAAGGGGCACCCGGTGCTGCTCAACCGCGCGCCGACCTTGCACCGCCTTTCCATTCAGGCCTTCGAGCCTGTCTTGATTGAAGGCGAGGCCATCCGCGTTCACCCGCTGGTCTGCACGGCTTACAACGCCGACTTCGACGGTGATCAAATGGCGGTGCACGTGCCGCTTTCCCTCGAAGCGATCATGGAGTGCAAACTCCTCATGATGGCGACGAACAACATCTTCTCGCCTTCCTCCGGTAAGCCGATCCTCACGCCGTCGCAGGACATCGTGCTTGGCTCGTATTACCTGACGATCGAGCCTCGCAAGAAGCCAGCGAAGAACGAACGGGTGCCCCTCTTAAGCGGCACACGCGAAGTCGAATTCGCCATGGCTGACGGCGCGCTCAAGGTTCACGACTGGGTAGACCTCCCGAATCCGGACTACGGCCGCGACACGATCTACGGCAACAAGGACAAGCGGATCCTGCGCACCACCGTGGGCCGGGCGATCTTCAATCAGATCTGGCCCGCCGGCGTTGGTTTCGTGAACTTCCCGATTCCGAAGGCGAAACTCGGCGACTTGATTCTCAGCACTTACAAGGTGTCGGGGCAGGCTTCGACTGTGGAAACTCTCGACAAGCTCAAGGAGCTCGGCTTCCAGACCGCGTCGCGCGCTGGTATCTCGATCGGTATCGATGACATGATCATCCCCGAGTCGAAGAAAGACATCATCGCCGAGACCCGCAAGAAGATCACCGAAGTCGAAGCGCAGTTCAACAAGGGTATCATCACCGAAGGTGAACGGAAGAACAAGGTGATCGATCTTTGGACCGGCACGACCGATCGTATCGCGAAGGAAGTGTTTGCGAAGCTCGAACATAACGAAGGTCGCAACGAGGTTAATCCGGTCTACATCATGATGGATTCCGGTGCGCGTGGTAACAAACAGCAGGTCCGCCAGTTGTGCGGCACCCGCGGTTTGATGGCCAAGCCTTCCGGCGAAATCATCGAGCGCCCGATTCTCTCGTCCTTCCGTGAAGGTCTGACGGTTCTCGAATACTTCATCTCCACGCACGGCGCCCGGAAGGGTCTGGCCGATACTGCGCTGAAGACCGCTGACGCTGGTTACCTGACCCGTAAATTGTGTGATGTCGCCATGGATGTGGTCATCACCGAAGAGGATCTGGGCAACCGCGACGGTGTCTGGAAGAAAGCGATCTTCGAGGGCGATGACGAAATTGTCGGCCTCCGCGAGCGCATCGTCGGCCGTTGCACCAGCGACGACGTCTACGATCCGACCAATCCGACCGAACTCATCATTGCTGCCGGTGAACTCGTCACCGAGGCCATCGCGGCGAAGATTGAGGATGTGGGTATTGAACGTGTGAAGGTTCTCTCTCCGCTGACTTCCAACAGTCCTTACGGCATCGACGCCAAGAGCTACGGCATCAACCCTGCGACCAGCAAGATGGCGAGGGCGGGCGACTCGGTTGGGATCATCGCCGCCCAGTCGATCGGTGAGCCCGGCACGCAGTTGACGATGCGAACCTTCCACATCGGCGGCGTCGCCTCCGGTGGATTCAAGACTCCGGAAATCCGGGTCCGCTCGGAAGGCACCGTGAAGTATCGCGGCCTGCGCTTGGTGGAAACCGCTGACGGCGCTTCGATTGTGCTCAATAAGACGGGCACGATCCAGCTAATCGATGCTGAGGATCGCGAAGTCGAAACTTACAACATCGTCGTGGGCTCGTTCCTGCACGTAGCCGACGGCGAGAAAATCGCCAAGGGTGCCGTGCTCGCGCAGTGGGATCCTTACAACATTCCGGTCCTTTCCGAAAAGGGTGGCACCTTGGTGTTCAAGGACATGATCCCCGGCGTCACGGTGAAGCGCGAACTCGACGAATCGTCGGGCCGCATTGCCACCGTCGTGATCGAGCACAAGGAGGATCTCAATCCGCAGATCGAAGTGCGCGACGCGAAGAACCATCCGCTCGCTGCTTACTCGATTCCCGTCGGCGCTCAGATCGCTGTGAACGAAAGTGACACGATTGCTCCCGGTGCTCTGTTAGCCAAGACTCCTCGTCAGGCCTCCAAGACCAAGGATATTACTGGTGGTCTTCCTCGGGTGGCCGAGCTCTTCGAAGCTCGTCGTCCCAAGGATGCCACCGCGATGTCCCGCATCGATGGCGTGGTTTCCTTCGAAGGCACGGTGCGCGCCAAGCGCAAGCTCGTCGTCACCAACGAAGAGACCGGCCAGGAAGAGGAACACCTCATCGCCACCGGTAAGCACATCATCGTGCAACCCGGCGATGTCGTTCACAAAGGCCAGCACCTCACGGAAGGCGCCGCCGATCCGCACGAAATTCTCGAGATTCTCGGGCCGAGCGCGCTCTATGACTTCCTGATTTCACAGGTGCAGGAGGTTTACCGTCTGCAGGGTGTGACGATTAACGATAAGCATATCGAAATCATCATCCGCCAGATGCTTCGCAAGGTCCGCATCACCGATCCAGGTGACAGTGAGTTCTTCTGGGGTGAGCAGGTTGATCGTTCTTCCTTCCTCACGGACAACCAGCGGATTGAAGAGGCTGGCGGCAAACCGGCCGAAGCTGAGCCGATCCTGTTGGGCATCACCAAGTCGTCCCTTGAGACCGAGAGCTTCATCTCGGCGGCGTCCTTCCAAGAGACGACGCGCGTCCTCACGGATGCCTCGACGCTGGGCAAGGTCGACATGCTCAAGGGCTTCAAGGAAAACGTCATCATGGGTCACTTGATTCCAGCGGGCACAGGTCTGCCGAAATACAAGCGTCTCAAGATCACCCTGCCATTCGGTGAAGTTTTGCCAGAAGACGCGACCGTCCCTAAGACAGCGACGAACGCAGCCAGCTAATTTGGGTCGACCGAAACAATTCTAGGCCGCGAGTGATCCCACTCGCGGCCTTTTTGTTTCTGCAAATCAGAAATTCTGCTTGTCAACCCGCGGGACACTTCCGAGATTAATGGTCCTCCCGCCAAAAATCGTATGTTGAGCCTAGCTCCATATGGTTATCGCCCAGCCCTCACCGGCTGGGCGATTTTTTTTGGAAAAAAGAGGGGAGGGATGAAAAACGAGCTTGTAGCCGGGCGGGAAACTCCTGAGGGTGTCTCTTCCACACTTGTCTCGTGCATCACCGGTGTCCACCGGTGGTCATATCACACTTTCGCGGAACAGGGTTAATCCTGATTTCCGCGGCCTTAATAGTTTTTGCCAAAATGTTCTTGCCGAGCATTTGGTGGGTGCTAGCTTCTTCCTCTTTTCTCCACTTTTCACACCTAAATTCGTATGCCGACCATCAACCAGTTAGTGCGCAAAGGGCGCCGTAAGGTTCTCGCCAAATCCAAGTCACCGGCTTTGGACGGCAACCCATTTCGCCGCGGCGTTTGCGTGCAGGTCATGACCCGCACCCCGAAGAAGCCGAATTCAGCTATCCGCAAGGTCGCGAAAGTGCGTCTGACCAATGGCAATGAAGTGATTTCCTACATCCCGGATGAGGGTCACTCGCTGCAGGAGCATAGCATCGTCCTCGTGCGCGGTGGTCGTGTGAAGGATCTTCCTGGTGTGCGTTACCACATTGTCCGCGGTGCGTTGGATGCCACGGGTGTCGAGAAACGTCGTCGGAGCCGCTCCAAATACGGAGTGAAGCGCCCGAAGGCCGCCAAGTAATCATTTTCACCTTTTAAATCTATAAGCCATGTCACGCCGTCGCAGAGCCACCAAACGTAAGGTCGAACCAGATATTCGCTATAACAGCCCGCTGGTTGCCCATTTGGTCAACGTCGTGATGAAAAGCGGCAAAAAGAACATTGCTCAGCGTATCGTCTACGGAGCTTTTGAGAAGGTCTCCGAGAAGCTGGATAAGGGTAATCCTGTCGACCTCCTCTTGGGAGCAATGGAGAATGCGCGTCCCCGCCTCGAGGTAAAGAGTCGCCGTGTCGGTGGAGCCACCTACCAGGTCCCCGTGGAAATTTCGTTTGAGCGTCAGGAGTCTGTGGCTCTTCGTTGGATCGTCAACGCAGCCAGTGGCCGGAAGGGTGTGCCGATGCGCGATGCCCTCGCTTCCGAAATCGTCGATGCCTTCAACAACACCGGCGGTGTCGTGAAGAAGAAGGAAGACACTCATAAGATGGCGCAGGCTAACCGCGCGTTTGCCCACCTCCGCTGGTAATATCGTCATGTCTGCTGCAGCTCCTAGTATTACTATCGTTACGGACAAGGCCAAGGTCTCGTCGGCTAACGCCAAAGAGCGTCCTTTCCCCATGGAATGGACCCGCAACATCGGCATTGTCGCGCACATCGATGCAGGCAAGACGACGACGACCGAGCGAATTCTTTACTATTCTGGTGCCGTGCACAAAATCGGCGAAGTCCATGAAGGCACTGCGGTGACCGACTGGATGGAGCAGGAGCGCGAGCGTGGGATCACGATCACCGCCGCGGCTATCTCCTGTGCTTGGAATGCCTCCAATGGTCCTTGGAAAGGGATCAATCAACGCGTCAACATTATCGATACCCCTGGGCACGTGGACTTCACGGCCGAGGTGGAGCGCTCCATGCGCGTGCTCGACGGTGCCGTCGCAGTTTTCTGTGCGGTGGCGGGTGTGCAACCCCAGTCCGAAACCGTCTGGCGCCAGGCCAACAAGTATGGCGTTCCTCGGATCGCGTTCATCAACAAGATGGACCGCACCGGTGCCGACTATTTCCGCGCTATTGAAGAGATGCGCGAGAAGCTCGCCGCCAACGCCCATCCCTTGTTCCTCCCGATTGGGAAGGAAGAGAATTTCTCCGGCATAATCGATCTCGTCCAAAACGTCGCCTACATGTTTGGCGACTCCGAAGACGAGCTTGGCCTGAAGCCCAACACCTCGGCGATTCCCGCGGAGTATGTGGAGCAGGCAGCCGAATATCGTGAGAAGCTGACCGAAGCTATTTCCGATTTCGACGACGTTATCGCGGAAAAATTCCTCGGCGGTGAACCGATCTCGGTTGAAGAACTCCAGCTTGGCGTTCGCAAGGCGACTGTCTCGATGAAGTTTGTGGGCACGATCCCTGGATCGGCGTTCAAGAACAAGGGTGTGCAGCGTTTGCTCGACTGCGTGGTCAACTACCTCCCAGGTCCTCTCGATGTCCCGCCGATGATCGGCCAAGACTCCGATGGCAACAAGGTTGAGGCGACCGTGAACGATGGCGGCAAGCTCGCCGGACTCGCGTTTAAGCTCTGGAGTGATCCTTTCGTCGGCAAATTGGTTTTCTTCCGCGTTTACACTGGTAAACTGCCTAAGGGCATGCCGCTCTACAATCCGCGGACCCGCCGTTCGGAGCGCGTCTCGCGCCTCGTGCTCATGCGCGCCATGGACCGCGATGAAATCGACGTCGCGTATTCCGGTGACATTTGTGCGCTCGTCGGCGTCAAGGAAGTCATCACGGGAGACACGCTTTGTGACTCCGATTTCGATATTCGTCTGGAGCCGCCATCCTTCCCCGAGCCCGTGATCGCGATGTCGATCGAGCCAAACTCGAAGGCCGACCAAGAGAAGATGGGCACCGCCCTTCAGCGTCTCGTGGCCGAAGATCCGACTCTGCGCGTCTCGACGGATCCAGATACCGGACAAACCATTCTCGCCGGCATGGGCGAACTTCACCTCGATATCATCCGCGACCGGATGAAGCGGGAGTTCAAGGTCGAAGCGACCGCGGGCAAGCCACAGATCGCCTACCGTGAGACCGTGCTCTCCGTTGCCGATGGCGTAGGTAAATTCATCCGCCAATCCGGTGGTAAGGGTCAATATGGTCACGTCGTGATCAAGCTCGAGCCCAACGAAAAGGGTAAGGGGATCGAAGTCATCAATGAGATCGTGGGCGGCGTGATTCCGAAGGAATTTATCAAGCCAGCGACCGAAGGTTTGATGGAAGGTTGCAATAATGGGGTCGTCGCGGGCTACCCCGTGGTCGATATCAAAATGCGGATCGTCGATGGCTCGTTCCACGACGTGGATTCCTCGGAGCTGGCGTTTAAGATGGCCGGTATCTTCGCCTTCAAGGACGCCATGAAATCGGCGAATCCGATTCTGCTCGAACCGATCATGGAGGTCGAAATCACCACTCCCGAGGAGTATCAGGGCGACCTGATGGGTGATATCAATCGCCGTCGTGGTCAGATTCAGGGCATTGAGAACAAGAACGGAGCGGGAATTGTTACTTCCCATGTTCCCCTCGAAATGCTCTTCGGTTACGTCACTGACATTCGCTCGCTCTCCAAAGGTCGTGCCAGTGCCTCTATCACTCCCTCTCACTTTGAGCAGGTGCCTAATTCGCTCCTGTCCAAGATCGTCGAGTCCTCCGTCAAGGCTCCGGCCCGCACTTAATCCCGTTCTTTCCGTCCATGAAAGGTCAACGCATTCGCATCAAACTCCAGGGCTACGACTATCGAGTTATCGATCAGTCCGCTCTCGAGATCGTAGAGACCGCCAAGCGCTCCGGCGCCCGTGTCTCTGGCTTTATCCCTCTGCCCACTCGCATCGAAAAGATCACGGTCAATCGTTCGCCGCACGTGGACAAGAAGTCCATGGAGCAGTTCGAGTCCCGCACCCACAAGCGTCTGATCGACATCATCGAGCCGACCGCGCAAACGGTTGACGAGCTCAAGAAACTCAATCTCCCCTCGGGCGTCGATATCACCATCAACGTATAATCTCTTAACCACAGTAGTTAGCAGTGGCCCATGTGCGAATCTCGCACCGCTGGAGCTCTCTAATGTAGGTCGTTAAACGGAAAATTCTTCCACCTACCGCTTAGCTTATGAATACATCGCTTTTAGGTAAAAAAATTGGCATGACGCAGGTCTACGACGCTCACAACGTCCTGATCCCCGTCACTGTCGTCCAAGCCGGACCCTGCGCCGTCGTCCAAGTCAAGACGACCGCTAACGATGGCTACAATGCCATCCAGCTCGGCTTCTCGCAAAAGAAGATCAAGAACACGTCTCGGGCGGAGTTGAAACATGCCGAGAAGGCTGGTCTCGACATCGCCCCTCGCGTCCTGACGGAAATCCGTCAATCGGACACGCCGACGGCCAAGGTCGGCGACGTCATCACGGTTGAAGCCTTCAAGGAAGGCGAGATCGTTGACGTGATCGGTGTGAGCAAGGGTAAGGGCTTCGCCGGTGTGGTGAAGCGCTACCGGGTCAATGGGGGTCCCGCCTCCCACGGTTCGATGTTCCATCGCCGCGTTGGTTCGATCGGTATGCGCCAGACTCCTGGTCGCGTGTGGAAGAACCAGATCATGCCAGGTCACATGGGCAGCGAGCGTCGCACGGTGCAAAACCTGCGCATCATCCAAGTGATCAGCGCAAAAAATATTATCCTTGTTAAAGGAGCCATTCCTGGCGCCAACGGAGACGATGTCCTCGTTCGTTCGGCCATCAAGGGCCAGCCCCGGAACGCTTAATCAAACGGAAACACTGCCATGAAACTTACAGTATTTAGCTCTGACGGCACAACGAGCAGCGAGAAAGAATTCGCTGACCTGCCGACGTTTGAAGGCGACAAAGGCCTGCAAGCCGTGAAGGAAGTGATCGTTGCCATCAACGCGAACAACCGCCAAGGCACGCACTCGACGAAGACCCGTGGTGAAGTCCGCGGTGGCGGGCGTAAACCTTGGCGTCAAAAAGGCACCGGTCGCGCCCGCGCCGGTTCCAATCGTTCCCCCCTTTGGGTGGGTGGAGGTGTCGTCTTTGGGCCGAAGCCTCGCGACTACTCGAAGAAGATTAACGCGAAGGTGAAGGCGCTGGCGTTCAGCCGCGCTTTCTTCGACCGCGCCGTCGCCGGCGAGGTTACCGTGATTGAACAATTCGCCGTCGGTCAGTCCAAGACCAAGCTCATGAATGAGATCGTCGGCCGGATCGCTCCGGTGGGCAAGATTCTCCTCGTCGATGCTCCGTTCTCCACCGGGTCGGCTTTGGCCGCTCGCAACATCGGTCGTGTCTCCCTGCAGCAGGCCGCCGAACTCAACACCCTCGATCTCGCGCAATACCGCACGATCATCGTCAGCAGCCTGGCCTTGGCTCACATCGTCTCGCGCCTCAACGGAGGTAAGAACTAATGAATGCCGACAAAGTTCTCAAACTCGTCCGTCTCACGGAAAAATCCAGCAAGCAATCCGCTGAGTTGGGTCAATACACCTTTGAGGTGTTCAAAAGTGCCACCAAGCACACGGTGGCCGCCGCGGTAGAGCAGACCTTCAAGGTCTCGGTGCGTCGCGTGAACATCCAAAACTATCGCGGAAAAAACAAGAAGAGCCGGACGGGTCAGCCGTCGGTCGGTTCCGACTACAAGAAGGCCATCGTCACGTTGAAGGCGGGCGACAAGATCGAACTCATCTGAGCTCGCTCGCCCAACCCGGAGAACATCCATCATGCCACTCAAATCATTTCGTCCGCTGACCCCGTCCCAGCGTTTCACCACGCTGAACCAGAACAAGGATCTCGCCAAGAAGCGCCCCGAGCGGGCGTTGACTGAGCCGAAGCCCAAAACTGGTGGTCGCAATGCCTATGGCCGCATCACGTCCCGTCGTCGGGGTGGAGGTCACAAGCAACTTTACCGGATCATCGATTTCCGCCGCGATACGCTCGACCTGACCGCCAAGGTGCAGGCGATCGAATACGATCCTAACCGCTCGGCTAACATCGCGTTGGTCGCTTATACGGACGGCGAGAAGCGCTACATCCTCGCCCCTGAGGGCTTGGAAGTCGGTGCCTCGATCGTCTCGTCGAACAAGGCGGGCCGGAACGACTTTATCGTCGGTAACGCTTATCCATTGGCGATCATTCCTCCGTCCACCCGCGTGCACGCCGTCGAGCTGCTGCCCGGTCGCGGTGCGCAGTTGGCCCGTTCCGCCGGCACCGCCGTCGTGTTGGTCGCGGTTGAGGGTGGCTACGCTCAGTTGAAGATGCCTTCCGGAGAAATCCGTCTCGTGCATCCTAATTGCCGCGCCACCATCGGCGAAGTCGGCAACGGAGAACACGGTAACCAGAAGTTGGGCAAGGCCGGCCGCAATCGTTGGCTCGGCAAGCGTCCCCGCGTCCGCGGTGTCGCGATGAACCCGGTCGATCACCCCAACGGTGGTGGTCAGGGTAAGTCCAAGGGTGGTGGTGGCCGTCAGCATCTGGTCTCCCCGTGGGGTCAGCTGGCGAAGGGTTATCCGACTCGCCGTCGCTCCAAGACCTCCAACAGTATGATCATTGTCCACCATAACGGCCGCAAACCTCGCGGCCGGAAGTAAACATCTAGAGCTTTCGCACCATGGCACGTTCCATCAAAAAGGGTTTCTTCGTTGATTACCACCTGCTCGAGAAAATCGAGAAGGCGGCCAAGGCGAGCGCCCGCAAGCCCATCCAGACTTGGTCGCGTCGTTCGACCATCACGCCCGACTTCGTCGGCCTCACTTTCAACGTTCATAACGGGAAGCAATTCATCACCGTTTACGTCACCGAGAACATGGTTGGTCACAAGCTCGGCGAGTTCTCGCTGACCCGCACCTTCAAAGCTCACGGCACGACCGCGAAGAAGTAATCTCAAGAAAACACATCTCAAAAGGGCAGGGCGCCGATCTTCGGAGCTGCTGTCGCCTTTAAAGGAATCAAATCAATGGAAGTTCTCTCTCTCACCCGCAACGCTCGCATGTCGCCCAAGAAAATGCGCGATGTTGCCCGGACCATTCAGGGCCGCAAGGCCGCTGAAGCCGTCGATTATTTGACGCTGATCCCACGCAAGTCGGCTCGCTTGATTGTGAAGACGCTCAAGAGCGCCATCGCGAACGCCGAGAATAACAACAACCTGTCGGCTGACACGTTGACGATCAAATCGGCGATCATCGAAAACGGTCCCGTCCTCAAGCGATTCAAGGCCGGTGCCCGTGGCACGGCCAAGCCTCGTCGCAAGAAAATGTCTCACATCCGCATCGTCCTGACCGACGGCAACTCTAACTGATTTATCCCATGGGCCAAAAAACCAATCCAATCGGTTTCCGTCTTGCTGTCCGTCGCAACTGGCAATCCCGCTGGTATGCCACCAAGAAGGACTTTAGCGCTCTTCTCCAAGAGGATTACATGATCCGCCAGAAGCTCATGGAGAAGCTCAAGCAGGCTTCCGTGCCTCGCATCTTCATTGAGCGCGCTTCCAATCGTGTGCGGGTCAAGATCTACACTGCCCGTCCTGGTATCGTGATTGGCCGCAAGGGACAGGAAATCGAAAAGATTAAAGAGGAACTTGCCAAGTTGACCGGCAAAGAAATCCTCCTCGATATTCAAGAGGTGAAGAAGCCAGAGATCGAAGCCCAATTGGTGGCCGAGAACGTCGCTCTTCAGCTTGAGCGCCGGATCGCTTTCCGCCGGGCCATGAAGAAGGCCATCGAAATCGCGATGACCCTCGGGGCCGAAGGTATCCGCATTCAATGCTCAGGTCGTCTCGGCGGCGGTGACATTGCCCGCCGTGAATGGCAGCGCAAGGGCCGGGTGCCCTTGCACACCCTTCGCGAAAATATCGATTACGGCTTCACCGAAGCTCAAACCGTCTACGGCAAGATCGGCATTAAGTGCTGGATCTGCAAAAAAGAAGCCGACAACAACTGATCCACTAGGATTCCCACCGATTTAGGAGAAACGTCTCATGGCTCTCGCACCTTCCCGCACCAAATACCGTAAATCCCAAAAGGGTTCCCGCGCCGGCAATGCCAAGCGTGGTAACACCCTCGCGTTCGGCGAATACGGACTCCAGTCACTCACCCGCGGACCGATGACCGGTCGGCAGATTGAGGCGGCTCGGGTCACGATCACTCGCCATCTGAAGCGCAAGGGCAAACTCTGGATTCGCGTTTTCCCCCACAAACCGGTGACCAAGAAACCCGCGGAAACCCGCATGGGTAAAGGCAAGGGCTCGGTTGAGTTCTACGTCGCCGTCATCCGTCCGGGCGCCATGCTTTTTGAGCTGTCCGGCGTTTCTGCCACTGTCGCTAAAGAGGCATTCTGCCTCGCCGACGCCAAGCTGCCTTTCCATTGCCGCTTCATCACCCGCGAGGGCACTGCCGCCTGAGCCAACTCCCTGGAGTCCTAAGCCATGACCGCTAAAGAAATTCGCGAACTCTCGCCTGCCGAGATCACTTCTAAGCTCACCGATACCCGGGAGCAACTCCTCCAACTTCGTTTGCGCAAGCAAACTGGGCAAGTCGAGAAAACCCACGAGCTGCGCACCCTCCGCAAGGACATCGCTCGCCTCGAGACCGCCCTAACCGAAAAGAACCGTCAAGCCGCCTGAGGCGCCTTCCTGCCATGTCACAACACGTCCGCCACAATAGTCGTAAGACCCTAATCGGTTTCGTCACGAGTCGCTCGGGCGACAAGTCCATCAAGGTTACCATCCCTTACAAGACGCCTCATCCGCTCTACCATAAGATCGTCAATCGCCAGACCGTCGTGCACGTGCACGACGAGAAAAACGAAGCGGCCATGGGTGACAAGGTTCAGATCACCGAAACCCGTCCTCTCAGTCGCCTCAAGCGCTGGCGGATCATCTCCGTCATCGAGCGATCGCTGTCCACCACGGATGTCGCCGTCACCGAAAATGACGTTGCCGAGATCGTGCCGACCAAGACCACCAAGTCCTAAGTCGTCGCCTCCCCATTAATATCCACCTCCACTAGAGGCCTGCTATGATTCAACTACGTTCTATCCTCACCGTCGCCGACAACACTGGCGCCCGCCGGGTATCCATGATCCGTAAGAACGGTCAGAATACCAACACCGCCGGGATTGGCGATGTCATCACCGTCCATGTGCGCGAATGCACCACGGACGCTACCGTTAAGAAGGGCGAGGTCGCGAAGGCCGTCGTCGTTCGCACGAAGGCTCCTGTTCGGCGTGCCGATGGCAGCTACCTGCGCTTCGACAGTAATGCCGTCGTCATCATCGACGCCGCCAACAATCCCAAGGGCACTCGCATCTTTGGTCCCGTTGCTCGCGAACTGCGGGCGAAGAACTTCATGAAGATCATCTCGCTTGCACCGGAGGTCCTTTAAAATGATTAAATCTCACATCAAACGCGGCGACGATGTCGTCGTTATCGCTGGTTCCCACAAGGGCAAGCAGGGCAAGGTGCTCGAAATCCTCCCGGCCAAGTATCGTGCCCGCGTCGAAGGCGTGGCCATGATGAAGCGCCACTTGAAGAAGTCGGAGGCTCATCCTCAGGGTTCGATCTCCGAGCGCGAAGGTTCCGTCCATATCTCTAACTTGATGCTCAAAACCGTCTACGAGGCGACCAAGCGGGCCAAGCTCGTCGAGGCTAAAGCATAATCGCTGACTGCGCGCTTGCCAAACCCGTCTCTCCCCTGCGTTACTGATCCCTTTTCCTCATCACTCTCATCCTTTTGCCTCCGGGTCGGAAATCCGGGGGCCCTCATCATGAGCTCCATTCCTACACTCAAAACACTCTATAACGAGCAAGTCACACCGGCTCTCGTCGCTAGTCGCGGTTACAAAAACCGGCACAATGTGCCGACCGTCACGAAAATCGTGCTCAACACCGGCATCGATGCCGAGGCTGACAAAAACCAGATTGCTGACATTCAGCGCGATTTAGCGATCATCGCTGGGCAGAAGCCCATCTTGACCAAGTCCAAGAAGGCGATTTCCAACTTTAAGCTCCGCGAAGGCCAGACCGTTGGCTGCTGCGTGACGCTCCGCGGCGACTCGATGTGGAACTTCCTTTACCGGATGGTTTCCGTTGCCCTCCCGACGATCCGCGATTTCCGCGGTATTTCTTCCCGTCTCGATGGGAACGGGAACTACAACCTCGGCGTTGCCGATTTCACAATCTTCCCCGAAATCACCGTGGAAAACGTCAAGAAGACGATGGGTCTCGACATCACGATTGTCACCACCGCCAAGACCGACGACGAAGGCCGCGAGTTGCTCAAGCTCCTCGGAATGCCCTTCCGCCGCGTTGAAACGCAAACCGCCGCCTAATCTTACCCACGAGCCATGCCGAAAACATCAGCCATCGAACGCAACAAGAAGCGGATCCGCCTCGTCGCCCAGTATAAGGTGAAACGCGCCGAGCTCAAGGCGTTGCTTGCCAACCCTGAGACCAACGACGTTGAATTCTACGCCGCGCAAAAGAAGCTCGCGAAGCTTCCTCGCAACTCGGCCGCCGTCCGTATCAAAAACCGTTGCGCCCTCAGCGGTCGCCCACGCGCCTACATCCGCAAATACGGCTTGTCTCGTATCCAGTTCCGGGAGTTCGCCCTCAACGGACTGATCCCCGGCGTTACCAAGTCCTCTTGGTAAATTCTCCCTTTTGCCTTCGGGAGTCGGATATGACCCGCCGGCAGTATCAAAACAACATCCACCATGACCGATCCCATTAGTGATTTGCTAACCCGCCTGCGCAATGCGTCGCGGGCTCGTCTCGCCGAGTGCGTTTCCCCGCACTCCAAACTCAAGGAAAGCATCGCTGCAATCCTGAAATCCGAAGGCTACATCACCGCGTTCGCGGTCGGTGCCGACGCCCGCGGTCACAAAACCCTTGTCGTAACGATGAAGTATGTCGACGGCACTCCCGTCCTCACGGACCTCCAGCGCGTGTCGAAACCCGGCCGCCGCCTTTACTACAGCTACACTGAGATCCCTCGCGTTCTCAACGGCTTGGGCATTTCAATTCTTTCCACTTCGAAGGGCCTGATGAAGGACCGCGATTGCCGCCGTAACAAAGCGGGTGGGGAGCTCATCTGTAAAATTTGGTAAGGAGCACTACACCATGAGTCGCATCGGCAAACAACCCATTATCGTTCCTGACAAGGTCAAGGTCGCCATTAACGGTCACACCGTTTCGGTCGAAGGCCCCAAGGGAAAAATTTCCAAGTCTTTCGCTCCCGTCGTCTCGATCACACTCACCGAGGGTGAAATCGTGATTGCGCCGACCGAAAACACCCGCTTCTCCCGGGCAATGTTCGGCACGGTCCGTTCAATCGTCGCCGGGATGGTCAAGGGTGTCAGCGAAGGCTTTTCCAAGGACCTTGAGATCCAGGGGGTCGGTTTCAAAGCCACGCTCAAGGGGAACAAGATCGACTTAGCCCTCGGCTATTCCCATCCCATCGTGATGGACGTTCCTGAGGGAATCAAAGTCACCATCGTCGACCAGACTAAGGTCAAGGTCGAGGGACCAGACAAGCAACTCGTCGGTGCCGTCACCGCTGAGATCCGCAGCTATTACCCACCAGAGCCTTACAAGGGCAAGGGTGTCCGCATCGTCGGCGAGCGCGTCCGCCGTAAGGAAGGCAAGACTGTCGCCTAAGTTTAACCGTAATCATTATCTTCAGGGGTCCACCCATGAACACCATTCACAAATCTAAACTCCTCCAGAAACGCCGCTGGAGAATCCGCAAGAAAGTCATTGGCACGGCTGCTCGTCCTCGCCTTTGCGTCAAGTTCAGCTCGAAGCATATCTATGCTCAGGCAGTCGATGACGACGCCGCAGTGACTTTGGCCTTTTTGTCCAGTCTCGACGCTGTTCTGCGCGCCAAGAAGCTTTCCGCCAACATCGCGGGAGCCAAAGAGCTCGGCACCGCCTTCGCTATGAAAGCGAAGGAAGCCGGTATCACTTCAGTGGTCTTCGATCGCAGCGGCGCTCGCTACCACGGTAAAGTTAAACAATTCGCCGATGCTGCCCGTGAGGGTGGTCTTAAATTCTAAGCCTCGCTCATGAGCACTGATACCAAACCTACCTCTCCTACACCGACACCTTCTCCAGCGACGACTCCGGGCAATCGCCCGCAGCGCCGTGATTTTGGAGGTCGGCCTTCCCCTCGTCGCGACAATCGCGGCAAGCGCGATGCCGCTCCCTCGGATGGTCCGACGATGATCGAGAAGATCGTCTTTATCAACCGCTGTGCCAAGGTCGTTAAAGGCGGACGTCGGTTCAGCTTCTCTGCTCTCTCCGTCGTTGGTGATGGCAAGGGCAAGCTCGGCATCGGTTATGGCAAGGCGAACGAAGTTCCCGAAGCCATCCGCAAGAGCACCGCCCATGCGGCCAGGCACATGGTCGAAGTGAAGCTGCGTGGTGATACCATCCCCCACGAGGTTCTCGGCGAGTCCGATGGCGGTAAGGTGCTGTTGCGCCCAGCTATCACCGGAACGGGCTTGATCGCTGGCGGCGGCGTGCGCGCGGTGCTCGAAGCAGCCGGCGTGAAGAACGTGCTGACGAAGTCGCTCGGCTCCAACAATCATCTGGCGGTGGTTAACGCGACACTCGCGGGACTCCGTCAACTGCGCTCGGCCGAAGATATCGCGGCTCTGCGCAAGGCCTAATCATTTAACTTATCATCCGAGTCCTTTCCGTGACATCCGGGAAGGGCGACCCTGAAACGAGGAACATTATGAAACTGCACGAACTCAAGAACGTTAAAGGCGCAATTCACCGCAAGAAGCGGGTAGGTTGCGGCGAAGGTGGCGGCCATGGAAAAACTTCCGGTCGCGGTGGCAAGGGCCAGACGGCCCGCTCCGGTAGTAGTATCCGCCCGGGCTTTGAAGGTGGGCAGATGCCTCTCTATCGTAAATTGCCGCAGCGCGGATTTAACCAGGCAAACTTCCGCACGGAATTGCCGATCGTTAACCTTCACGAACTCGAAGCGCTCGACGCCGGGTTGACCGAGATCAACGCTGAGTTGCTCTACAAGAACGGCCTCCTCCGCAAGGACGAGAACAAGTTCAAGGTCTTGGGCACCGGGGAAATCACCCGCGCTTTCACGGTCACCGCCAGCAAGTTCTCCGAATCGGCCAAGGAAAAGATTGAGAAGGCCGGAGGCCAGGCGATCGTTGCCTAACCCGATGGATTGAGCCGCCGGCTCGATCCGAATCCCTCAGGACTCAAGCCTTACTCATTTAATGTTCTCCGCCTTCACGAATTCTCTGAAGATCCCAGAGCTGCGGTCGCGCATCTTTTACACCTTGGCCCTCCTGTTTGTGGCTCGGGTGGCTGCGCATATTCCGTTGCCCGGTATCGATCCCCATCCCCTTCAAAAGTTTTTCGAGGACCAAACTGCGGGTGGGGGCGGAGCGCTCGTGGGGCTCTACAATATGTTCACAGGCGGGGCACTCGTAAAAGGTGCGATCGCGGCGCTGGGCATCATGCCCTACATCAGCGCTTCGATTATCTTTCAGTTGATGACGGCCGTTGTGCCCTTCCTGAGCCGGTTGCAGCAGGAAGGTGATGTCGGTCGGCAGAAGCTCACGCAATACACCCGCTACGCCACCGTGTTGATCTGTCTAGTTCAGGCGACCTTGCTGATCTTGGCGCTCGAGAATCCTGGGCGTCTGTTTCCCGGATATGATCTAAACATCTATGGACCGATCGTCATGGTCGGTAAAATGGGCTTCTTGGTGACTTCGGTCATTTACATGACCGCCGGCACGATGTTGCTGATGTGGTTAGGTGAGCAAATCACTTCCCGGGGTATCGGTAACGGGGTCTCCCTTCTGATCACCGTCGGCATCTTGGCCGATCTGCCCGGTGCGGCGTCCGCTACCTATCAATTGTTTTTTGCTCCAATCGGGGTGGCTCAATTGGGTCTGCCACAAGGCATCGTGATGCTCCTGCTCTTCGTTCTGGTGACAATGGGTATCGTCATGGTGGTGCAGGGGCAGAGAAAGATCCCGGTCCAATACGCCAAACGTGTGGTCGGGAACAAGGTCATGGGCGGCCAAAGCTCGTTCCTGCCGCTGAAGGTTAACTACTCTGGCGTGATGCCCGTCATCTTCGCTAGCGCAATTTTGCTCTTTCCTCAGCAGATCTTCTCCCAGATCGGCGCGGCCTTTAACATCAAGTTCCTCATCGATTTCGCGGAGAACCTCCTCCGGGGCCACTGGACGTATTACGCCATCTATTCGACCCTGATTCTGTTTTTCAGCTACTTCTGGGTCTCGGTGATGTTCAAACCGATCCAGATTGCCGACGATCTTAAGAAATATGGCGGCTACATTCCGGGCGTTCGTCCCGGGCAACCCACTGCCCAGTTCCTCGACTTTATCATGACTCGGTTGACCCTGGCCGGTTCGGTCTTCCTGACCGTGATCGCCGTTATGCCTGATTTCCTGCTCTTCGAATTGTCGGTGCCTCAGCGTATTGCCATCTTCTTCGGCGGCACGGGGATGCTGATCACCGTGGGTGTGATTCTCGATACCATGCGCCAAGTGGAGACCTTCCTCTTGCAACGCCACTACGACGGTTTCCTCAAGAAGGGGCGCGTCCGGGCCCGCAGTGCCAAACCTCAAGGAATGAGCGGCGACGCTCTCAGTAGTGAAGCGGTGATGAAGATCGCGTTTCCGATGCTGGTGATCTTCGCAATCGGCATTGTGGCTTGGGCCATCCGAACCTTTGCACTTTAGTTCTTTACTCTGGTCGTGATGGCCTTCATTAACGACCTTCCCTTGGGTGCTGGCGCCTCTGCCAAAACCAAGGTAGTCCTCCTCGGCACCCCAGATTTACCTCTGATGCCTTGGATCTGTTCTTTGAATCTTGAGCACGTCTCTCCCACCGAATTGATGCGGTCGGAGATTTCGCGCCACCGCGCCTTTACGGGCACGGTTGAAGCCACGCTCGCTCTGATGCGGCGTTGGTTTTTTGCGCGCAAACCTGATGCGGGTTTTGTCCTAACGGGCTTCCCGGCTACGCTGCTCCAAGCAAAAGTGTTCGATGAATGGCTCGACGCCCGCGGGGAAAACCTGCACGGCGTCACTGCCGACAAAACCACGTCAGCTAGCCTCGCTGAACACTATCGCACGCTCGGCCTTCTTCACGAAGAGCCGAACTCCGCCTCCCGATGAGCCTGATCAAAAATCAAGATCAGATCGTCCGTATCCGCGAGTCGTGCACCATCGCCGCCAATGTGCTTGCTCAACTCAAGTCACTCGTGCGGCCTGGTATTACCACCCAAGACTTGGACGAAGCTGGCCGTGACCTGATGGCCAAAGTAGGAGCCCGGAGCGCAGATTTCGGTTATCAAATCGGATCTCGTCGTTACCCAGCCCACACCTGCATCTCCGTCAATGAGGAAGTCGTCCATGGCGTTCCCTCATTGCGCCGCATCCTCCACGATGGCGACATCGTCTCCCTCGATGTGACCGTCAACTACAACGGCTTCATCGGCGACAACGCGATCACCGTTCCTGTTGGCATGATCGCTCCGCCGCTGCAAAAGCTAATCGACGTCACCGAAGAGTCCCTCGCAATCGGCATTCGCCAAGCGGCGGTCGGCAATCGGATCGGCGATATCTCCCACGCGATCCAGCGTTTCGTGGAGTCCAACGGCTTCAGCGTCGTTCGCGATCTCGTTGGCCACGGAGTGGGAGAGGACATGCATGAGCCTCCCGAAATCCCCAACTTCGGCCGACGCGGAACGGGCCCCCTCATTAAGGCGGGCATGACGCTGGCGATCGAACCGATGGTCAACATCGGCGGATACCGGACCAAGACGCTCGCCGACGGATGGACAGTGGTGACGTCCGATAAATCGTCATCCGCTCACTTCGAACATACGGTGCTCACGACTGATCAAGGTCCAGAAATCCTGACCATCGCCAACTTTGGCACCTCATAATTTTCTCTTACTTCACTTTCTAAACTAACTCTCAATCCTATCCAAAATGCCTCGTCTCCTCGGTGTAGATATTCCCGCGAACAAGAAAATCGCATACTCCCTCCGTTACATCAGCGGAATCGGACCAGCTCGTGCTGACATCATTGTCAAGGAAGCTGGCCTCGATCCCAATCTGCGCGCGTCCGACATCGACGAAGAGCAGCTGAACAAGGTCCTGCAGGTGCTTACCGAGCACAAGTGGCTGTTGGAGGGTGACCTCCGCCGTGATCTTGCGGCGAACTTGAAGCGCCTTCAGGCGATCAACTGCTACCGGGGCATTCGCCACCGCCGTGGTCTGCCCGTGCGCGGCCAGCGCACCAGCACCAACGCCCGCACTCGCAAAGGCTCCCGCCGCACCGTGGGCGTGACCAAATCCAAATAATCATCACTCCCCGTCATGGCCGAAGAAAAGACAGACTCTAAGAACGAAACTCCGGTGGCTCCTCTTGCTACCATTCCTGCTGCGGACAAGAAGCCTGCCGCCGGGAAGAAGCCTGCTGGCGAGAAGAAGCCCGCCAAGGGCGCTGCTTCTGCGGCTGAAGGCGCTGCTCCGGAAACCAAGCCAGTCGAGCTCATTGGTGGTGTGGCCAGACAGCCTACCGCTGAGGATCTCCTCAAGGAAGAAATTGGCGCGATCAAGATTCGCAAAGCCAAGGGCTCCAAGAATGTTTCCTCTGGCATCGCCAACGTGCTTGCCTCGTTCAACAACACGATCATCAGCATCACCGACCCCAAGGGCCAAGTAATCGCCTGGTCGAGCGCCGGAAAGTGCAACTTCCGGGGCTCCCGTAAGTCAACCGCCTACGCCGCCCAAATCGTCGCCCAAGATGCCGCCCGCAATGCAATGTCCCATGGTTTGAAGGAAGTCGTTATCCGCGTCTCCGGTCCCGGCATGGGTCGAGACAGTGCGATCCGTGCGCTTCAAGCGATCGGCCTCGAAATCACTTCGATCATCGATTGCACGCCGGTTCCGCACAACGGCTGCCGCCCACCCAAACGCCGCCGCGTCTAATCTGGCTGCGCCACCTCACCTTTAAAATTATTTTCCTCCCATGGCTCGTTATACAGGACCAACTACCCGCCTCAGCCGCCGCTTTAACCAACACATCCTTGGTTCGGGCAAGGCCCTTGAGCGCCGCAACTACCCTCCGGGGCAGCACGGACCGCGCATGCGCCGCAACAAGCTTTCCGAATACGCGATCGGCTTGAATGAAAAACAGAAGCTTCGCTACATCTACGGCCTGCTCGAGCGCCAATTCCGCCGTCTCTTCGAAAAGGCCAAGCGCGAACGCGGCGTCACCGGTGAGCGCTTCTTGCAGCTCCTCGATTCCCGTCTCGACAGCGTGGTTTACCACCTCGGCTTGGCGAAGTCTCGTGCCGCGGCCCGTCAGTTCGTCAATCACGGCCACATCCGCGTCAATGGCCACAAGGTCGACATCGCGAGCTACAGTGTGCTGGCCGGCGACGAGATCGAAGTGAAGAGCAATCCGGGTTCTCGCCAGATGGCGACGCGCAATCTCGAAGAGAACCGCATTCGCAACGTTCCCGGTTGGTTGACGATGGACGCTGAGGCGCTCAAGGCCAAAGCCAATCGCTTGCCGACCCGTGATGAGATGGAGCAGGGTATCAACGAGCAGATCATCGTTGAGTTCTACTCACGCTTCTAAGTTCTTTTTCCCGTATTTTTAAACCTAAAAGCTCAACGAAGAGCTAATCAGCCATGCCCAAACGTCTCGGAAAGTTCGAACTACCCAACAAGCTCACTAAGGTCGAAGAAGGCTCCACGGAGACTTACGCCACGTTCATTGCCGAGCCTTTCGAGGCCGGTTATGGTCACACGATTGGCAACTCCCTCCGCCGTGTTCTCCTGAGCTCGATCGAAGGAGCGGCCATTTCCTCGATCAAGATCGCGGGAGTCAGCCATGAGTTCCAGAGCATCGACGGCGTCGTCGAAGATGTCACCGACATCGTCCTCAACCTGAAAAAGGTTTTGATCATCTCGCACAAACGCGATGCGATCACCCTGCAAATCAGCGTGAACAAGTCCGGCGCGGTCACCGCGGCGGATATTCAGGCCGACGCTAATATCACCATCGTCAACCCTAATCAGGTCATTTGCACCCTCGACACGAAGCGCGTCTTTGAAGCCGAGGTCGAGATCAGGACCGGCCGCGGCTATTGCCCCGGCGATCAGAACAAGAAGGAGGAACAGTCGATTGGCGTCATTCCGATTGATTCCCTGTTCTCCCCCGTGACGCTCGTGAAGTATACGGTTGAAAACACCCGCGTGGGCCAGATCACTGATTACGACAAGCTCCTCCTTGAGGTGTGGACCGATGGTCGCGTGACTCCCGACGATGCGTTGAAGCAAGCCGCTTCGATCCTCAAGCATCACCTCGATGTTTTCGACCGCGTGTCGGAAGAGTCCTTCGAATTCGAAAACCAACAGAGCGAAGTCAGCGAAGAGCAGAACAAGCTCCGCAAGCTGCTCAACATGTCGGTCAACGAAATCGAACTGTCGGTGCGTGCGGCCAACTGTCTCAACAACGCCAACATCACCACCGTGGGTGAATTGGCGATGAAGAGTGAGCAAGAGATGCTCAAATACCGGAATTTCGGTAAGAAGTCCCTCAACGAAATTAAGGACAAGCTCGAGGCCCTCGGTCTCTCGCTCGGCATGAAGTTCGACGAGCGGCTCCTCGACTCGAAGAAAGAAATCTAACTCCCATTACGGTTCTCGCGCCGTCCGCTGCCGCCCTACGCTGCGACCGGATTGCCGATCGGGTTCCGTTAACCACTTAATACAATGCGTCACAAAATGCACCGCGCCTCTTTAGGCGTCACTCGTGAACATCGCGCGGCGATGCTGTCTAATATGGCAGCGTCGCTCATCACGCACGATCGGATCAAAACTACTCTGACTAAAGCGAAAGCCCTCCGTCCGTTCATCGAAAAGATCATCACCAAAGCTAAGCAAGCGGCGGTGAAGACGGACGTGAAGGATGCCCTCCACCTTCGCCGTCTCGCGCACTCCGATTTGCGCGACGAAGATGCTCTCACCCTTCTTTTCAACGAGAAGTGCAAACAGTTCGCCGACCGCAACGGTGGCTACACCCGGATCTACAAGCTCGGCCCACGCCCCAGCGATTCGAGTCCGATGGCGCTCATCGAATTGGTGAAGGCCGAAGATCAAGGCTACAAGAAGCCCAAGAGCCGCAAGGGGGCCAAGGCCAAGGCTCCGAAGGCGGAGAAAGCTGCGCTGGCCGCCGCTGAAGCTACAATCGCTCCGGCGATTGAAGAGACCAACGTTGAAACTCCGGCCACACCCATCGAGGGCGACCCCAAGAGCTGACCGTCTCTGTTTACCTAGTTTACACAAACGCGTCGAAGCTTCCTTCGGCGCGTTTTTCTTTCATGATTCTCTCATGCCCGATCTCTCGACCGCCGTTGTCATTTATTGCGTCATCGTGGCCTTGGTCTTTCTCGGCCTTTGGCTCTACTATGACCGACGGGATCATCGGAACTTTGAGCGCGAGCGCCGCCGCCGGACCTTTCATTGTATCCGTTGTGACAATCTCTACGAAGCACCGAGCGGCACCGAGCTGTGTGCCTGCCCTCGATGCGGCCACGAGAACGTGCGTCTGAGATTCTAAGGATTTGCTCTCGGGGCCAATCTCCTCATTTTCCATTCCTTTCATTTCCCTTCTCGCATGCCACAGACGATTGCAGTTCTCGATTTCGGCTCACAATACACGCAAGTCATCGCGCGACGCATTCGTGAGTGTCAGGTTTACTCCAAAATCTTCCACTACCGCACGACCGCCGAGGCACTGCGGAAGGAAGGCGTCATCGGGATCATCCTGTCTGGCGGTCCGAGCTCCGTGTTTGCGAAGAAGGCCCCGATCCCGGATCCGGAGATCTTCAAGATGGGCGTGCCTATCCTCGGGATTTGCTACGGAATTCAGTTGATGGGGTTTCTCCTCGGCGGGAAGGCCGCGAAGAGCAACGAACGCGAGTTTGGACACGGCACGCTGAGGATTCAAAAACCGGGCCGACTCTTTGCCAAACTGCCCCGCAAGCTGCGGGTGTGGAATTCCCATGGCGACAAGGTCATCGAGCTGCCCCCGGGTTTCTCGGCCATCGGCACGACCGAAAATTCTCCCTTTGCGGCGATCGAAGATCGGAAGCGAAATTTCTATGGCATCCAATTTCACCCAGAAGTCTTCCACACTGAACGCGGCGTCGATGTCGTGCGCAACTTCCTCGTGCGGGTCTGTCAGGCCTCCCAGGATTGGACGACGGCGGATTTTATCGACCACACCGTGAAGGCGATCCGCAAGCAGGTCGGCAAGTCGCGCGTGATCCTCGGTCTGTCCGGTGGAGTCGATTCCTCGGTGGCGGCTGCGTTGCTCCACAAGGCGATTCACCGCCAGTTGACCTGCGTGTTTGTCGACAATGGGCTGCTGCGGTCCGGCGAGCGGGAAGCCGTCACTTCGCTCTACCAACGGAACTTCAAGATCGATCTGCGTGTCGTGGATGCGTCGTCGCTGTTCTTGCGCCGATTGAAGGGCGTGTCCGATCCCGAGCAAAAACGCAAAATTATCGGCCGCACCTTCGTGGAAGTTTTCGAAAAATCCCTCAAGACCATCGGCAAAGCGGACTTCCTCGCTCAGGGGACGCTTTATCCGGATGTGATTGAGAGTGTCGCGATCGGGGACAATCCCGCATCGCTGATCAAGAGCCACCACAACGTCGGTGGGCTACCTGATCGCATGAAGCTCAAGCTAGTTGAGCCGTTGCGTGAACTTTTTAAGGACGAGGTGCGTGCGGTCGGCACAGCCTTGGGCCTGCCAAAAGAAGTCGTCTGGCGGCAACCGTTCCCGGGACCTGGTCTCGGCGTGCGAGTGGCCGGAGATATCACCAAGGCCCGACTCGAAGTGCTCCGCGCTGCGGACGCGATCCTCCAGCAAGAGATGAAGTCCAGCGGCTGGTATTGGAAAGTCTGGCAATCCTTTGCCGTCTACCTGCCGGTCAAATCGGTGGGAGTGATCGGCGACGAGCGGAATTATGCCGATGTCATTGCGTTGCGTATCGTCGAATCCCGCGATGCGATGACCGCCGACTGGACCCGATTGCCCTACGATTTGCTCCAACATATCTCAAACCGCATCACAAATGAGGTTCGCGATGTGAGTCGGGTGGTCTATGACATCAGTTCGAAGCCACCCGCGACTATCGAGTGGGAGTAACCCTTTCCGTTCAGTTTCACCCTCAAAATTCGTGCTATGAATAACGTCATCAAACGCCTCTTTTCTCTCTCTTGTTTGGCCGCGGCGACAGCGATCCCCGGTCTCTCGGCTGCGGAGCCCGCGATCATCGCGAAGGCCCGCGCCTACCTCGGCTCTGAATCCGCTCTCAAATCCATCACCACGCTCCATTACGTTGGGCAATTGGAGATTGAAGGGGCGGACAACCAAGAGGCGATCACGGTGGAGATTCTCTTCAAATCACCTTATCGTCAGCGCAGCACAATTCAGTCCGGGAGGGGGAGCGAAATTACCGTCCTCAACGACTATGACGGCTGGCAACGGATAGAGGCAGCCGACGACGAGACTCGTTGGACCCTGACTTTACTCAAGGTCGAGCAGATCAAGAATCTTCGCGCCAACGTCTGGGAGAACCTCAACTTTTTCCGTGGACTCGAGAATCAAGGTGGCGAGATCAAGGACCTCGGCACCGTCACGATCGATGGATTGACAACCCGCAAGCTGGCGTTTGTGCACTCGTCAGAGGTTACTTTCTACCGCTACTTCGACGAAGCCACGGGCCGTCTCGTGCTGACGGAAACGATCCGGGGCGAAAAGATTCGCGAAGAGGGCACGATGGTCGTCAACGGCGTGAAGTTTCCGAAAACTCTGATCACGATCACCCCCCGCGAAGATGGCACGGATCAGACGATTAAGATCAACTTCAGCCGGGTGACGGTCAACGAGGCGATCGATCAGAGCCAGTTCGAGATGCCGGTTTTGACCTCGAAGTAACGCGCGGGATTGCTTCCTCGCGTTTTGCTGAGCTAGGTTTTCCCGGTGCGCCTGCTTCACACCACTTCTGCCGCATTTGATCAAGAGCTCGACCGCTTCTGCCAAGGGGCGGAAGTTCCGCGCGAAATCACCGAGGCGGTGACTGCCATTCTGGCCGATGTCCGTGCTCGGGGCAATCAGGCCGTGGCGCACTATGCCGTGAAATTCGATGGCGCGAAGTTGCGCCCGAATAAATTCCGCGTGTCGGCCGCCGAATTGAGGGCCGCCGCCAAGTCGGTCTCCCCTGGCGATAAGCGGGCGATCCGCGCTGCTCACGCCAACATCGTCGCTTACAATCGGCGGAGCGTCCTCGCGAACTGGGAAGACCGTAATTGCCACGGCGCGATGATCGGCGAGAAACACGACCCCATCCGTCGAGTGGGACTTTACGTTCCTGGCGGACAGGTGCCGTTGGTGTCGACCGTATTGATGACCGCGACGCTGGCGAAAATCGCCGGTTGCCCCGAGATCGCTGTGTTCACTCCGTCTGATCAACGCGGCAAGGTGTCCGCCAGTCTCTTGGCGGCGCTCCACTTTCTCGGGATCACCGAGGTCTACCGTCTCGGCGGAGTGCAGGCGATCGGCGCAATGACCTACGGCACGGAGACGATTCCGGCGGTCGATAAGATTTTTGGTCCGGGCAATGCCTACGTCTGCGAGGCGAAGCGCCAAGTGTTCGGCGTCGTCGGTGTTGATTCGCTACCGGGGCCAAGCGAAGTCATGGTGATCGCCGATTCCTCGGCGCGCGCCGACTTCGTCGCCGCCGATATTCTCGCTCAAGCCGAGCACGGTTCGGGCCGGGAGAAAGTTTATCTGGTGGCCACATCGCAGAAGGTGGCGGACGCCATCGTCGCCGAAGTGAACACGCAGGTGACTTCGCTGACCCGCTCCGAGAAGACACAGCGCGTGCTCGACCAAGGATTTCTGGTCGTCGTGACCGGGAGTCTTAGGCGGGCCGCGGCAATCGCTAATTATGTCGCGCCCGAGCATTTGGAGTTGGCCGTGAAGGAATCGGCCGTGGCGAAGTTGGTCAAAACGATCACGACCGCTGGCGCCATCATGATCGGCAACTACACGCCCACCGCCCTTGGAGATTTCACGGCGGGCCCGAGTCATGTGCTCCCGACGGGGCGCACCGGTCGGTTCTTCAGTGGACTGCGGGTCGCGGATTTCCTGCGCCGCACGAGCGTCGTGCGCTACGACGAGAAGAGCGTGCTCGCTGGCTACAAGGTCGTGGCTCCGTTTGCCGCGATGGAACGGCTCGACGCCCACGGCCGCTCAGTCGAGATTCGCACCCATTCCTGATCATCGTGGACTCCCGCTCACTCTCTTTACTGGCGCTGCCTCACGTGGCGCGCTTGCACGCTTATACTCCCGGTCTTCAACCGACCGAGGCAGGGTGGACCAAGTTAAACACCAACGAATGCCCGTATTCCCCGAGCCCGCGGGTGGCCGCCGCCGTGCGTCACGAGTTGGGCGAGCAGGGTGATTCGCTGCGTCGGTATCCCCAACCGCGCAGCCAACCTCTCCGCGCGGCGATCGCGGCTCATCACGGGTTGAACGAATCGAATGTCTGTGTGGGCAACGGGTCCGACGACATCCTGAACCTGCTCGTGCGCTGCTTTTGCACGCCACAAAGCGTCGCTGGTTTCACGTTGCCGAGCTATTCTCTCTATCCCGTGCTGGTGGGGATTCAGGACGGAGGCAGCACGGTGATCGAGCTGGACCGGTCGATGCGACTGCCGGTCGAGCAGATCGCGGCTTCGTCCGCGCGGATTTTTTTCCTCACCTCGCCGAATGCCCCGACGGGCGTTGGTTTCCGCAGCGAGGAGATTGCGCAAGTGCTCGAACGCTCCAAGGGCGTGCTTGTGGTCGACGAAGCCTACGCGCCGTTTGCCGATGAAAATGCGGTCGGTCTTCTCGCCCAGCATCCCCGATTGGTGGTGGTGCGAACCTTTTCGAAAGCCTATGCGCTCGCCGGGATCCGCGTGGGCTACGCGTTGGCCCACCCAGAATTGATCGGATTGCTCGACCGCGTGCGCGACAGCTACAACGTCAGTCGTCTGTCGCAGGTGGCGGCGCTGGCTGCTCTCGACGATCAAGTCTACTACGATGGCGTCGTCGCCAAGGTCCGCGCCACCCGCGATCATTACGGGGCGAAGTGGAGCCAGCAGGGTTGGTTCACCTATCCGTCTTCGGCCAATTTCATATTTACCGAGCCGCGAAATTCGCGGAGGGAGGCGGGGCCGGCGGTTGCCAAGGCGGCCTTCGACCATCTCACGAAGCACAAAATCCTCATCCGTTACTTCCCGAGCCATGCCTTGACCGCGTCATTTTTGCGTATCAGCGTCGGCACGGATGACGAGATGCTCGTCCTCCAAGGATCCCTTGAAGCATGGCAAACTCACGCATAGCGACCCTCAGCCGCAAGACGGCGGAAACAGACATTGAGCTCACGCTCAAGATCGATGGCACCGGTGTGTCGAAAATTGACACCGGGGTGCCGTTTTTCGATCACATGCTGACACTGTTCGCCAAGCACGGACTGTTTGATCTCGAGATCAAGGCTGTCGGCGATGTTGACGTGGACTATCACCACACCGTCGAGGACGTCGGGCTGGTGTTGGGCGATGCATTTAAACAGGCGCTCGGCGACAAGCTGGGCATCCGCCGCTACGGTTTTTTCCTGCTGCCGATGGACGAGTCGCTCGCCCGCGTGGTGGTCGATTTGAGCGGCCGCGCCTGCCTCGTGTATGACGCGGTGCCGCCGACGATGTTCGTGCGCGATTTTAATCTGATCTTGGTCAAAGAATTCGCCCGCGCGTTCAGCAACGCGCTCGCGTGCAACCTGCACGTGAAACTGGAGTATGGCGAAGAGCCCCACCATGTGGCGGAAGCGATTTTTAAGGGCCTCGCTCGCGCCCTCGACGTGGCGACTCAGATCGATCCGCGGACAGCCGGCGCGCTGCCGAGCACCAAGGGCGCTTTGTAAGCGATGAAGTCCGCGCCGAGTATCGCCGTAATTGATTATGGCATGGGCAACCTGCGCAGTGTCGCCAAAGCCGTGGAAGCGGCGGGCGGCGACGTGCGGATGGTGACCCAACCGGCAGAGCTTGCAGGCGCCGATGGGGTGGTGCTGCCGGGCGTGGGCGCACTGGCCGATTGCGTGTCGGCGCTGCAGGGGACCGGCATGGATGAGGGCGTGCGCGCGTGGATCTCTGAGGATCGGCCTTTCTTGGGAGTTTGCCTCGGCATGCAGGCTCTGTTTGAGGTCTCCGAGGAAGCAGACACGAAAGGCCTGGGTATTTTTCCTGGGCGGGTGGTGCGGTTTCGTCTTCCGCGGGAGCTGAAGGTGCCGCACATGGGTTGGAATTCCGTGAAGTTTGTGCAGGCCAACTCGCCGCTGGCTGTCGGGCTCGCGGAGCAGGGGGAGGCGTTTTACTTTGTGCATAGTTACTATTGCGTGCCGGCAGATCCGGCGCTCGTGCTGGCCGAGTGCGACTACGGGCACCCCTTCACCGCGGCGATCGCCCGCGGTCGGTGTTTTGCCACTCAATTTCACCCTGAGAAGAGTCAGGGCAAAGGGATCCAGCTCTACCGAAATTTCGTGGCCACCGCCGGAGCGGAATGACGGGAAACCGTTCACATTTGCTGACTTTGGTCGGTGGCGTCGCTAATTTTGGGCCAAAGTGACTATTCGTTAGCTTCTTTGTTTTGCATGCCTGCCGGAATCGGATTCGGTAGAGGACAACATGGCCAAAGAAGCATCTCTTACCCTCGACGACCAATCGTATACACTGCCGATAATCACCGGCTCCGAGGGCGAACACGCGATCGACACCCGCCAACTCCGGGCGCAATCGGGCTACATTTGCTTCGACCAAGGCTATGGCAACACCGGTTCCTGCAACAGCCAGATCACGTATTTGGACGGAGAGAAGGGCATCTTGCGGCACCGCGGCTACCCGATCGAGCAACTCGCCGCGCACAGTGATTTTGTGGAGACCGCCTACCTGATCATCTATGGTGAACTTCCCACCGCGGCCCAAAGAATTGGTTTTGGAGCGCTGTTGCGCAAGAACGCGGCGATCGAAACCCAGATGCAGCGGATTTTTGAGGGCTTCCCCGATGACGCCCCGCCGATGGCGATGCTGTCTTCGATCGTGGCGTCGCTCGCCGCGCACTACCCGCACCTCGCGACCAACAATTTCGAAAAAGACCTCCAGAATTTCGACACGGCGGCGGCCATGGCAATCTCGAAGATCCGCACGATCGCGGCGATGATCTACCGCTACCAAAGTGGCATGCCCTACGTGCACCCGAAGGACATCCCGTTCTGCGACAACTTCCTGCACATGATGTTTTCGGAGCCTTACAAGGATCATGTCGCCGAACCGGAGATCTCCAAGGCGCTCAACCTCCTGTTGCTCCTCCACGCCGATCATGAGCAAAACTGCAGCACGTCGACGGTGCGCATGGTGGGCTCGAGTGCGGCCAACCTCTTCACGTCGCTCTCCGCCGGGATCTCGGCTCTGTCCGGCCCCCTCCATGGCGGCGCGAATACCGCGGTCGTGAACATGCTCCAGGCGATCCACGACGAGGGCGACGATGGCACTCGTTTCATCGAAGCGGCCAAGTCGGGTAGCAAGAGCAGCCGGTTAATGGGCTTTGGTCATGCCGTTTATCGCAACTTTGACCCTCGCGCGAAGATCATCGGCGAGGCCTGCGAAAAGGTCCTCGCGAAGCTCGGAATCGACGACCCGCTCCTCGAAATCGCGCGGAATCTCGAGCAGGCCGCTCTTAAGGACGAATATTTCCTCTCGCGGAAACTCTATCCCAACGTCGATTTCTACTCCGGCATCATCATGCGAGCGCTCGGCATTCCGGTGGACATGTTCACCGTGATCTTCGCGATGGGGCGCGCGCCCGGTTGGATTGCCAACTGGCGGGAGGTCGCCTCGCAACCGAAAGGGCGCATCTATCGCCCTCGCCAGATCTACGCCGGACCTGTCACCCGCGACTACACGCCGGTCGACCAGCGCGGCTGACGCCAGCGCGGGCTGGCCGTGTTTAGCGGTCCTGATTTTTCGAAGCCGCCGATTTTTTGCCGGCGGCTTCGTCGTGCATGAGCTCTTCGAGCTTGAGACCGGTGGACACCTGCAGGCCTTTGATAAACCGCCACAGGGCGAGCATCATCATCCCCATGCTCGGGACCACGATCACGGGCCAGCTCCACAGATTCATTTTCGCCAAGTCGCCGTTGAACGCTTCCGTCCCCGGAGGACTGACGAGCAGATAGCGGGCGAGCAGGAAGTTGAGCACCGCACTGATGAAGAAGGACAACGCGAGCAACCGGCTGGCGCCCTGCAGTAGGCCGGCGAATTCATGAGTCGTGCCGCGCTCGGCCATCGTCGCCTCGATCCGCTTCACGTCCATGATCTGCGGATTGTAGAGAAACTCCTGCACCAACGGCAATTTGCTGCGCATCGACGCAAGCACGGCCCCGCCGATGATCGCGGGGATCGCCGCCTCCTTCACAGCGAACCAGATGCCGTCGAGTTTCATTAACCCGAAGCCGCCGGTGATCAGCACGCTCGAAAAGCCGATGACCGAAATGAAATTGCACCGTCGCCGCCGGATAAAATCTGCCAGTCCGTAGGTGGCCGGGAAAGCGAGCGCGAGCACCAGGCCCCAAGTCGGCCCGAGCCACCGGTCGCCACTCATCCACGCCAGGACCATCGTGGGCAGGGCCACGTTGCAAATGATGTTGAGCAGCAGATTCTCGCGTTTGGGTGGAATCGAAGGGAGCGGGGTTTCTTTCATTTCGTTTTGCTATGGAGAATCGCCACCGACTTAATCGCGTCAAACTTCTGTCTTCATGATTCTCCTAGGCATCAATATCGATCACGGCGCCACGGTGCGCCAAGCACGTTACCGCGACGCGAGCGAGGATATCCGCGCTGCCATTGAGCCGGATCCGGTGACTTTGGCGCTGCACGCTGAGCGCGCGGGTGCCGATGGCATCACCGCGCACCTCCGCGAGGATCGCCGCCACATTTTAGACCGCGATGTCTGGGCCCTGCGCGAACGCATCGCCACGCGGCTCAATCTCGAGATGGCGTGCACGCCCGAGATGGTGAAGCTGGCGCTGGAGTTGAAGCCCGACTCCGTCTGCCTCGTCCCCGAAAGCCGCGAGGAGGTCACCACCGAAGGCGGCCTCGATGTGGTGAGCAACCGCGCCCGAGTGAAAGACTGTGTCGACGCGATGAATGCAGCCGGGATCAAAACCAGTTTGTTCATCGACCCGGACGCCCCCCAGATCGAGCTGGCCGCCGAGCTCGGCGCGCCGTGGATCGAACTGCACACGGGCGCTTACGCCAACGCCTATTACGGGTTGGAGCGTGCCGCGGAATTTGCGCGATTGCGCAGGGGTTGCGAGCGTGGTCACGCGTGTGGTCTGACCGTGAATGCCGGCCACGGCATTAACTACGTCAACATCGCCGAAGTGCGCACCTTGCCGCACCTGCACGAGCTCAACATCGGCCACAGCATCATCAGCCGCGCCCTGTTCACAGGCATCGACGAAGCCGTCCGTGCGATGAAGGCGCACCTCGAGTCATGAGCGCCGCGTCAGGAATCTCTCTACCCCCGGGCGGCGTGCTGCTCGGCTTGGGCTGCGACCTGATCGAGGTCGAGCGCCTCCGCCGAGTGCTGGACCGCCACGGCGATCGTTTTGTCAAACGCACGTTCACCGAGGAAGAGCAGGCATATTGCGCGTCGATGAAACATCCGCACAAGCACTACGCCGCGCGCTGGGCGGCGAAGGAGGCCGTTTCGAAAACCTTCACAACCGGGATTGGCTCTCATCTCGATTGGACCTCGGTTTCGGTTTATCACGGGGAGCGCCATGAGCCGTTGATCCGGCTGGATGCCAAGGCCTCGGCCCTGCTCGCGGCCCTCGGCGGCACCGGCGTGCTCGTTTCTCTTTCGCACACGGAAACCCACGCGATGGCGGTCGCGGCCCTCGTGAGAAGTTGACGACCATGGACGACGCTAAAGACAAACCCGTTTCGCCTAAGAATCTTTCCAAGACACCGTCGTGGATCTCGTTCGGCTTTCTGTTGGGCGCGCTCTTTGTGTGGCTCCTTCCTCAGCCAGAACCGCAAGTGATCGAGGTGCCGGTGAAGGACGAGACGACGCTTCCTCTCGTGGCGACTCGCATTCAGCCCGACTTCTCCCAAGTCGAGGCGGTGTTTGAAGGCTGGGGGCGGTATGCAGTGTGGGAGAACGATCTGACGGAGATCGCCCTGTGGAACATCGAGTCCAAGCAGTATTCCCGGTTTTATGAAGTGCTCCGCAACGGCGAGACTTTCTACTTCCGTTCGATTGTCGGGCTCACCCGCCCGGTGTTGACTCACGGCGTCGAGGTCAACGCGCCGTTGCTCTTCACCGAGCCCGAGGCTCGGCGGCAAGAGTGGCTGCGGCAGCACGACGAGGAAACGTGGAAGGAAATCACCAAATCGATCCGCAAGATCGCGCCACCGGTGCAGGTGACTCCGACCCCAAAGCGTTAAGATGAACTTAATCGGGGCTCATCCAATTCTCTCCTGTGCGGAGGCGAAAGCTTGGGAAACCCGGTTGTTCGGTGGTGATCCCGCGGCGGAGTGGTCGGCGATGCAACGCGCGGGCAGGGCAGTCGCGAACGGGGTGCTCCGCGATATTGAGGAGATCGGCGGCTGGCCCGCCGCCGCCCGCATGTTGGTTGTAGTCGGGAAGGGGCACAACGGAGGCGATGCACTGGTCGCGGCGCACGAGATCTTGCGCCAACACGCCGACGCGAGCGCCGACGTGTTGCTCGTCTCCGGGGGTCGTTCATTGCGTCCGCTCGCGCTCCGTTCTTGGCAGACCTTGCAGGACGCGTTTCCCGACCGGGTGCGCCCGGTGGCGTTGCGCGGGGTCGTAGGCGCCTACGCGATGAGCTTGGATGGCCTGTTTGGATTCAATTTCCGTCCGCCCTTGGACGCAGCGAACGTGGCGGCGTTGGCGAGGGTGAATGCCCTCAAGGTGCTGCTGCGCGCGGCGATCGACCTACCGAGCGGACTGAACGCGCCAGAAGCGTTTCGCGCTGACTTCACCTACGCCACGGGCGCGGTGAAAACCCCGCTGTTGGGCTGCGCTTCCGCCGGACGCCTGCGATATCTCGACCTTGGATTTTTTGATCAAGGGGAAGCAGACGGAGGCTCGGCGACCGAGCGTCCGGAAGAGGCCGCTTTTGAAGGCAATGATTGCGTGCTGACCGCCGAGGTGCTCGCGCCGTTGCGCGGCTGGCGGGATCCGCACACGGACAAGCGACGCGAGGGGCATCTCTTCGTCATGGCCGGCTCGCGGAACTATCCGGGCGCGGCGTTGATGACCGTGACCGCGGCGTTGCGCAGTGGGGCAGGGTTAGTGACGGCCTTTGTGCCGGAGTCGTTGGTCGGGGATTTCGCTGCGCAAGTGCCGGAAGCGATCTGGGTGGGTTGGCCGGAAACACCGGAGGGCGGCCTCGCCCTGGAGGGGCGGCATCTGCTCCTGAAGCGAATCGAACGGGCCACGGCGCTCGTGATCGGACCCGGCATTGGTCGCGAAGCTGAGACGCTTGCGCTCGCCGCGGAGGTTGCGAAAACGACGATCGTGCCGGTCTTGCTCGACGCGGATGCCTTGCAACCAGAGGTGCTCACCGGAGCGAACGGACAGCTCGTGCTGACCCCTCACGCTGGCGAATTTTTGCGGATCGCCGGGACGAAGGAATTGCGATCATTCGCTGCGGAGAGGAACGCCGTGGTTGTGTTGAAAGGACCGATTACGCGGGTCAGCGACGGCGCAAACGTGGCGCACAGCTTTTTTGGCGGACCCGTGCTGGCGCGGGGCGGCAGTGGCGATTTGCTAGCGGGGGTGATCGGCGCGCAGTTGGCGGCGTCACCGGCGGATCCTTGGGGGGCGACTTGCCGCGGTGTGGCGTGGCACGGGCTCGCGGCCGATGCCTTGGCGCGGGCGCGGGGGGCGGTCGCCGTGCGCACCACCGACCTGCTCGACTTTCTCAGCCCAGCTCTGAGAATGCCTTCATGAATGCTGAGTTGACCGAACGGCAGGCCTTGTTGGTGCTGAACGCACTGCCGAACATCGGTCCAATCACGCTCAATCGCTTGCTCGTCGAACTCGATGAGGACCCGCGCGAAGTGCTGACGGCGGGCGTGCGCCGGCTGGAGAGCGTCAACGGCGTGGGCCCCGCGATCAGCGGGACAATCCTGAACTGGGAGAAGCATTTTGATCTCGCCCGCGAGGAGGAGCGGATGGCGCAGGCGCAGGCGGAGTTTGTGATCAAGGACGACCCGGGTTATCCGTCGCTTCTCAAAGAAATTCACGACCCGCCGATCGGTCTTTACCGGAAGGGGAAGTATGAATTTGGGCAACCTTGTATCGCGATCGTCGGCAGCCGCCGCACCACGCTCTACGGGCAGAGTGTCGCCAAACGGTTTGCCGCGGAGCTGGCGCGACTCGGGTTTTGCATCGTGAGCGGCTTGGCGCGGGGCATCGATACGGCCGCCCACGAAGGGGCGTTGTCCGTCGGGGGAAAGACGGCGGCGGTGCTCGGCTCGGGCATTGATATTATTTACCCGCCGGAGAATCTGGGACTCTATCGGCAGATTGAGGAGGCGGGCGCGATCCTGTCGGAATTTCCCTTCGGCCGCCGTGCGGATCGACAGAGTTTTCCGATGCGCAATCGCGTGGTGTCGGGGATTTGCGATGCGGTCGTGGTCGTCGAAAGTGACGTCAGCGGCGGTTCGATGATCACCGCGCGATTCGCGGGTGAGCAAGGACGATTGCTCTATGCCGTGCCGGGGAGAATTGATCAATCGACGAGTCAGGGGTGCCACCAACTCATCCGCGACGGGGCGACCCTGCTGACCAGTGTGGACGATATTCTCTCGGAGTTGAACTACCTCAACGGCCTGCGCCCGGCGCCGATTCCGGCGAATCCGGGCGAGGCGGATGTGTTGACCACGATGGGCGAAGTGACGGTGGACGAAGCCAAGGTGCTCGCTTGCTTCGCGGGCGGAGCGACCTTGCCGGTGGATGCCCTCGCCGAGCAATCGGGTCTACCCATCGCCAGCCTGAACTCCATTTTAATGATGCTGGAGCTGAAACACCGCATCGTGCGACGCCTAGACGGGAATTTCGAGGCGCGCTCGTAGCCGAAGACCCGAAAAGCACTAGCTGATCGTGAGCCGATTCCTATCGGCGATCGAAACGCCCATTTCTGTTATGCTTTAGTTGGGATTTCCGTTGCCATCATTGGGTTCGGTGTTCACTCGGATATCACTTAGTGATCCAGAGTCAGTTGCGCAGCGACTGGCTATCCTCCCCAACCCCTGATCCTCATGAGTTCGCTCCGACGCTTCCTCGCAATCTGCTTACTCAGCGTGATCTCGATCACGCTTTCCCACGCACAAACCACAATCTTTACCACGACTCTGAGTGGTGCCAACGAAGTGCCCGCAGTGACCACCTCTGGCACCGGTAATGCCTCGCTGACCTTTAACTCGGGGAATAGCTCGTGGTCGCTGACCGGCGGATTTTCGAATTTTACGGGAAATTCGACTGCGGCCCACATCCACAATGGCGCCGCTGGAGTATCCGGCGGAGTAACGACTGGTGGCACTTTGACGATCGCATCGGCGGGAAGCACTTCTGGCTCGTTGAGCGGGAGTGGCACGTTTGACTCAACTCAGATTGCGGCGCTCTTCGCTGGGACTCTTTATGTGAACGTGCACTCTTCGTTCGCTACTGGTGGCGAAGTCCGCGGACAGTTGTCCACGGTCCCTGAGCCGGCGACTTATGCGGCGTGGATGGGTGTGGCAATGCTTGGACTGGCGGCCTACCGTCGTCGTCGGCTTGCTGCCTAAACCGCACTTCGAAGTTTCTCTGGTTTCACACGGTCGCCCGATTGCGGTGCGGCCGTGTTTTTTTGGCTAGGATTGAGAAGCGGAATTCGCGGAGGCGACCTCGCGATCCCATACTTCGGTGAGGCGCGCGGCTTCAGTTTGATTGTCACCGGTCGCGTGAGGCGTGCCGTAGCAAAAGAAGACCACGCCATCCGCCGCGATCTCGACGACCTCGGCCTTGGCCTCGTCGGGGAAGCAACGAATGGGGTGATCGCTGTTGCCATCGTGCTCGTGAGGCGGAGAGGTTTTCCAGGCATCAGGGATGAGTCGCAAGGTGCCGTTGGCGACGTTCGCAGCGTGCACTGTGACCCACATCGCTGTGCCGCGGGGCTGGGGGATCTTGAAGTAGGCGTTGTCCTGATGCCATGCGGTGCCCCACGCCGGGTCTGAGAAAGATCTGGTCGAGGTGCAGGGTGATCTCCGGTCCGTCGATCAGCCTAGTGACCGCTTCGATCACCTTCGGCGCGAAGGGCAGCGAGCGGATCAAGGTGCTGTCGCAATTAGCCGGACACAGCTGCAAGTTCTGCCTGGTGTCCGTGGTGGTCGTGCGTCGCCTTCGCGGGCGACGTTGCGCAGGAATCCATTGCGCTGCAGACGCGCGATATCGGCCTGCAGTGCGGCCGTCTCCGTGGCGTTAAAAAAATCCCGGGACGCCAAGGTAGCCACGCCGCCGGCCCCGTGCGATTTGATCAGAGGCTCATGGCGAGAGCGGGACGGGCGCGCGCGATTAGCCCGGGGGCCAGGACAGTTGGCGGCCGCCGAGGAGGTGGACGTGGAGGTGCGGGACGGATTCGCCACCGTGGGGGCCGTTGTTGATCACGATGCGAAAACCGGCGTCGAGTTTTAGTTCACGAGCGAGGTTGGCCGCCGTGAGGAGCAAATGGCCAAGGAGGGCTTGGTCTTCAGCGCCCGCTTCACCGACACGGACGATCAGCCTCTTGGGCACGATCAGGAGATGCACCGGTGCTTGCGGCTGCACGTCATGAAAGGCAATGCAGAGTTCGTCCTCGTGGGCGATCTTGGCGGGGATTTCCAGGTCGATGATTTTTTCGAAAAGGGTCATGGGTTATTTCTTACAGGAGGACGTTGAGGGCGCAGAGATTCAAGCGTCGGCACCGCGGAGAATCAGTCGTGAGACGCCATCGATGAGTTTGGGTTCATTGAAATTTATCAGCAGACCAACAGGTATATTGAGCAGTTTCATATAGCTGAGAAGCTGAGCCTTGTGAATGGGCAGGATACGTTCCACGGACTTTGCTTCAACCAATAGGCAATTTTCGATCAGAATGTCACACCGTAGCATTTCTTCTTTCGTGAACCCTTTGTAAGATATCACGACCAATTTTTGATTGGTGGCAGAAAGCTGGCGCAGTTCCAGTTCGCGCATGATGCACCATTCGTAGATTGACTCAATCAGACCCGGACCCTTGTCGCGGTGCACCTCGATCGCCGCGCCAATGACCGACTCAGTCAACATGGACGCTTGGGTGTAAAGCGGGTGCATAGGATTTCTCTGCGCTCATTGCGTCCTCCTGTAAAACGAATCCTACAAAAACAGCAATTGAAGGTTGGCGGTGGGAGCGGTGCGGGCGGCGGCGAGGTCGCGGATAAAGGTGAGGAGTTCGTCGTAGTCGCGGAGGCGGCGGCCGACGGCGCGCTTCGGCGGAGGAATCAGAGCGGGCCGCAGGTTGGTGACGAGGAGCGTCGCCTCTCGGCAGCCGGAGAGCTGTTTGAGTCCGGTCATGATCTCGTCGCGAGCGAAGAGGGGCGTGGCGGAGGTGAGGGTGCGCGTGGCGTCCCAATGATAAAACCCGTGCGACGGCAGGTGGGAGAACGCATGGCGGAGCAAGTCGGCGGCGGCGACGTTGAACGCGGCGTCAAAGGTCGCGGCGGTTTCGGGGTGCGCCATCGTTTGGTCCTCGAGCTCCGCGAGGTTGAAGGCGATCGCGGACTTGATCTGCTCGGCCAGATAAAGATCGTGGCCGGTGACGTGAGCAAAAAGGGCGTTGATGAAGTGAAGGCGGCGAAGGTCTTCGCGGGAGCGGGTCATGGGAAGATGATCTCGTTTGTCCTAACGAAAATTCCGCCCTGGCGGGAGACGTTGGCAGCCATCCCCATCATTCGGTGACGCCTCGTTGTTCGTGGATCGCCGCGTTCATCCTGTCGGAGCGGGATGGGCTCGCGATGACATCGCCTCATGGTCATTTGAACGGCTTGGGCAAGGTGCTGATCTCATCCATGAATTCGGAGACGTCGCGAAATTCTTTGTAAACGCTGGCGAAGCGCACGTAGGCGACTTGATCGATGGTGCGGAGCCGCTGCATCACGCTGGCGCCGATCGCCTTGGCGGGAATCTCGCTTTCATACTGAGCCTCGACCATATCGACCACGTCTTCGACGACCATGGCGATCTGTTCAAAATCGACGGGGCGTTTGTGACAGGCGGCGCGAATGGCGTGGACGACCTTCTCGCGGTCGAACTCTTCGCGTCGGCCGTCCCGCTTGATCACGACGAGTCCGTCGCGCACGAGCGATTCGGTGGTGCTGAAACGGTGGTTACACTCGAGGCACTCGCGGCGGCGGCGGATGGAATTACCCTCCCGGCTAATCCGGGAGTCGATCACTTTGTCTTCGATGGATGTGCACTTTGGGCAGCGCATGAAAAAGGGGACTCAGTTGAGGGAGAGAAAGTTCCGAAGGATGGTCAGGCCGCCCTCGGTGGCGATAGATTCGGGATGAAATTGGACGCCCCAGATGGGGAGGGTGCGGTGGCGCAAACCCATGATCTCACCCTCGGCGGTCTCGGCGGTGATCTCGAGACAATCAGGTAAAGTGGCGCGTTCGACAAGCAGCGAGTGGTAGCGGGTGGCGGCGAAGCCCGGGGGCATGTTTTGGAAGACATCCGTGCCGCGGTGCTGGATCGGTGAAGTCTTGCCGTGCATGAGCCGGTCGGCGCGCACGATGCGACCTCCGAAGTGCTGGCCGATGGATTGCGCGCCTAGACAGACGCCAAAGATCGGCTTTTTCCCGGCAAAGGCGCCAATCATCTCTAGCGAAACGCCCGCTTCGGTGGGCGAACAGGGCCCGGGAGAGATTAGCACGCGGTCCGGATTGAGGGCGAGGGCCTCGGCGGGAGTGATCGCGTTATTGCGAAACACCCGCTGCTCCACCCCCAATTGACCGAAGTATTGGACGAGGTTGAAGGTAAACGAATCGAAGTTGTCGATAACGAGCAGCACGCACGCATCTACCGCCGGGTTGCCAAAGGGGTCAAGCGTGGGAGTGGGTGGGACACAATCCGAATCGATCCCCACAAACCTGTTGCCAGATTGGGGCCTCAGTTTACGGTGTTGGGATGAGTTCGGCCGCGGAATTAGTGAAACTGCCCGTCGAGGAGCGTTTGGCGCTCATCGATGAATTATGGGCTTCGCTTCATGAAGCTGATATAGACTTGGAATCCCGACAGGTGAATGAGGTGCAAGCTCGTTGGCTGGAGTTGAAAACAGATCCATCAAGCGGGCTTTCCTACGAGGAACTTAAATCCAGATTGGGGTGATTTTTGGTGAGTTTCCGAGTGGTATTTCATCGGCGGGTGGAATCAGATATTCTTGCTGCGCGTGCGTATTACTCTGGGCGAGCTCCTAGGTTGGAATACCGTTTCAAACAGATTTTCTATGGTTCTGTGGATGAAATCTTACGATTCCCAAAGAAACATGCGGTCAAGATAGCGCCGGAAATTCGCACGCGTTTGATGCGACCCTTTCCTTATTTGATATTCTATGCGGCCAAGGATGGGGTAGTTTTCGTGCTCGCTGTGCAGTATGCCGGGAGGAAACCTGATCGCTTGCGCGCCATAATTAGCCAACGCGATCCGACTTCATGACCCCTCATTTTCAATTACTTAAAACCGACACGATCACCGCCGCCCGTCGCGGGCGTTTGCAAACGCGGCACGGGGTGGTCGAGACGCCGATTTTCATGCCGGTGGGCACGCAGGGCACGGTCAAGTCGCTGACCCCGGCACATCTGACCGAGATCGGCGCGCAGATCATCCTCGGCAACACTTACCATCTCAACCTGCGGCCGACCTCGGAGCTGATTCGCGAAATGGGCGGCCTGCACCAGTTCATGGGGTGGGCCGGACCGATTCTGACCGACAGCGGTGGCTTTCAGGTCTTCTCGCTGGCCAAGCTGCGCAAGATGCACGACGACGGCGTCGAGTTTCAATCCCACCTCGACGGCAAAAAACTCTTTCTCGGACCGAAGGAAGTGATGTCGATCCAGCAGAACCTCGGCAGCGACATCGCGATGGTGATCGACGAGTGTCCGCCTTGGCCCTGCGAACGCGACGCCTGTGCCGAGGCGGTGGCGCGCAGTTATCGCTGGGCCAAGCAATGCAAGGAGATCGCGACCGACCGCGGGTTTCTGGCCAACGGACACCACGTGTTTGCGATCGTGCAGGGGTCGACGTTTGACGACCTGCGGCGCGAGGCGGCCGAATCGTTAGCCGCGCTGGATTTCCCCGGTTACGCCGTGGGCGGGGTGAGCGTCGGCGAGCCCGAGCCGGAAATGCTGAAGCAAGTGGGCGCCACCACCCCCTTTATGCCGGTGAACAAACCGCGCTACACCATGGGTCTGGGCACGCCGCCGCAGATCTTGAAAATGGTCGCGCTGGGGGTGGACATGTTTGATTGCGTGTTGCCGTCGCGGGTTGCGCGCAATGGATTGGTTTTCACGCCCGATGGTCCGATGAACTTGCGCAACGAGCGCTACCGCGCCGATGGCCGTCCAATCAGCGAGGAGATTGTCAACTACACGACGAAATTCTCCCGGTCGTATCTGCGCCATCTTACCGTAGCGGGGGAGATATTGAGTTGCACCCTCCTGACGTTGCACAACCTCCACTTCTACCTCGATCTGATGTCGCAGGCGCGAGCACACCTCGAAACAGGCGACTACGCGACTTGGCACCGGGCGTGGATCGAACGCTACGAGACGGGTGCCGCGGAGCGCTTGAAAAAGTGAGCGAACACAACCGATTCAAGGGCGGGATCACCGAATTGACAATCGGCCGCGTGCACTCCACCTGTAGTGCATGGCCACGGTCCCCACTTCCATTCGTCTGACTCCGGCGGAAAAGCGCACGATCAACGCCGCCGCTCGTCGGCGCGGGCTCACGCCCGCCGCCTACATCAAGAAGGCCGCGCTGGAGGGGCCGGGTCGGTCTGACGACGCCAAGCTCGCTCGTTTGGAAAAGCTGGCCGCTTCGCTGCTCGAGGCGGTTGAGGATGAGCGGGATGCTCGAATGGGTGATGCGGCTTGGGAGGCGCACTTCGCCAGCGGCAAAACGACTCTCAAACCGGAGAAAGTTTGGAGTGACTTGGGCGTATGAGATTACTCCGGGGGCGGCGCGTCGGTCTCGGCGGATCGGGGAAACCCCACCGCCAATTCACCTGAGCGGCTAAGTAGTTGATGTGACGAGTCGCAAACGGTTTTGCGAAACCAGCCCCATAAAATGATTTTGGCTGCCGGATGAACGCACTCCCACCACCTCCCTGTCCCGATTAGCGTCGATCAGCGCGGATTAGCG
>Ga0209702_10000639_pt1 | contig 73982 bp, 74 predicted proteins | sample FRY01_FD_187210 | JGI IMG/M metagenome (GOLD analysis project Ga0209702, IMG submission 187210) | Freshwater microbial communities from Lake Fryxell liftoff mats and glacier meltwater in Antarctica - FRY-01 (SPAdes) (version 2) | ecosystem: Environmental > Aquatic > Freshwater > Ice > Glacier... | reverse complement strand
TATTTGGAACCCGATGCATCGTGGTGCAATCCAGGTGGTGAACCGGCGTCGGCGCTCGCGCAAGGTGGCGCGTTCGGCGGCAAGCAATCATCACCGGTCGCGGTCGCCGCTCGCGAATTAGCCGATCACTTCGGTACCCCCGTGCGCACGCTTTGGTCGCGCGAAGACACGGTTCGTTTAGGTCCTAAGCGACCGCCGATTTCGGCTACCGCGATTTATTCAGATTCAGTAATCGAGATCGTCGGCAAGTTAGTCAGTGATTCCAAACCAATAGTCGCGTCCGCCTTGCCTTATCGCCTCACGCTCAAAGAATCTTGGACTGCGGTTACGGCCCCGGGTCCACCAACCGCCACCGATTTACGAGCATTTCCGCTCGCCGAGCGCACGGTATTGATCGAAGCCGCGCTTAACGCCGCCAGAATCGATCGAAGCAAAATCGTTCGCGACGACCGAGTCGCGGCGGTTCTGCTCGATACGTGCGCCGAAGAACCAACTTCGGGCGCGCTCGCGGGCGCGTGCGTCGTGGTTAACTCCTCGACGGGCGTGATCGACCGTATAGAAATTCGTGTTGCCGCCGGTGACCCACTCGATGAAACGGTCTTGCGTTCTTACTGTGTGGGCGCCGCCCACATGGCGTTGGGGTGGGTACGGCACGAAGGGCTGACGGTCGACCCCGCCACCGGCGAAGTACTCGACCTGACTATTCGTTCGTTCGGAATATTGCGGGCCTCCGACACTCCGGTGATCGAAGTAGTCATCATCGATGACGACGGGCCTGGTCGCGGCCGCGCTTCCGACGCGGTATTCGCCGCGGTAGCTAGCGCTGCAGCTCTAGCGATTGGCGAGGCCACCGGCAGCCCAGTGGAGTCGTTTCCGTGCGAGAATTCGCGGGCTCAGGGTCCATGTGATTCGGGTCCCACAAATCCGAGTGACGCGCGCTAGCGTTTCTCTTATGGTCGGTGTAGTTATTTTCTTATTAATCATGATCCTCGGTGTCCCGATTGCGGTCATGTTTGGCGGCGCGATTTGGAGCGCGGTATTCGGGGTATTTACCGAAAATAATGTTGATGCTCAGGCCGAAGGAACTCCGCACTCGCTCAACTCCTGAGTCTCGACCCTATTCGCTCCGTGATCTTCTAACGGATGCGGGCTTGTCCGAATCGGTAACCCACTGAACGTACGGTCTGGATTAGCCCCGCGTGTTCTTCGCCAAGTTTGGCCCGCAATCGCCGCACATGAACATCGACTGTGCGCGCGCCTCCGTAATATTCGTAGCCCCAAACTCGTGAAAGCAATTGCGCACGATTAAATACTTTGCCGGGGTGCAGAATAAAAAACTTAAGTAATTCGTACTCCATAAAAGTGAGGTCGAGCGGCTGATCGCCAAATGCGGCTTGATAGGTCTCAAGGTTGAGGATTAGATCGCCGTATTCAACGATTTCGGGACGCGAACCTTTGCCGGCCCGCCAAAAAAGGTGACGAAGGCGCGCCTCTAGTTCGCGAGGGTGGAACGGAGAGAGACAGAAGTCGTCAAAGAGATCTTCACGTAATTCCAACTCGCCCAGTTGGGCGCCGGTAATTAAAAGCAGAAGTGGCTCAATCGAATTATCGCGTTTACGCATTGAGCGACACATAGACAGCGCGCCTTCGGGGTCTTCATCGGTTGCGATAAGCGCGCCGGCCCATCCATCTTCGGGTTCGCTAGCGAGGGCCTCGGCCGGATTTCCGCAGGCTTTCCAGGAGTAGCCGGCCAGATCAAGGGTTTGTACCAATAGGGCTGGCGGTGGCGCGGGAAAAATTAGGAGGATGTCGGCGCTCACGGAACCAGCCTTAGAGCGTTCCTAAGTAACGATCGAGTTCGTACGGAGTTACTTGGGCGCGGTAGTCGGACCACTCGGCGCGTTTATTGCGGATGAAATATTCGAAGACGTGTTCGCCGAGAGTTTCGGCTAATAATTCTGAACTTTCCATCAAGTCGATGGCTTCACCAAGCGACTGGGGCAGCTCCATGATTCCTTCGGCACTGCGTTCCTCGGGAGTCATAAGAAAGATGTTGTTGGTCGCTTCGGGTGCCAATTCGTAACCTTCTTCGATTCCTTTGAGCCCCGCGGCCAGAATTACCGAAAAGGCAAGGTAGGGGTTACACGCGGGGTCGGGTGAACGAAACTCGATTCGAGTTGAACTCTCTTTGCCCCGCTTAGCAATAGGAACTCGCACCAACGCGGAACGGTTGTTGCGGGCCCAACAAACATAAGCCGGGGCTTCGTAACGCACATTTAATCGCTTATAAGAATTAACCCATTGGTTAGTGATAGCGGTGATTTCGCGGGCGTGTTTCAGGAGGCCGGCGATAAAGGCTTGCCCCGTCTTAGACAATCCCCACGGATCGCTCGGATCGTGGAATGCATTTTCATCACCTTCGAATAGAGAAAAATGAGTGTGCATACCCGAGCCAAAATCTCCCGCTATGGGTTTGGGCATAAATGTTGCGTAAACACCCAGCTCGGCCGCAACTTCTTTGACGGCTAAGCGAAATGTCATGACATTATCGGCCATGGCTAGCGCGTCGGTATAACGCAAATCGATTTCGTGCTGGCTGGGGCCTAGTTCATGGAAACTGTATTCAACGGGAATGCCGAGTGCTTCTAGAGTCATGATGGTTTTTTTACGCAAACTAGAAACCATGTCGTGCTGAGTTAGATCGAAGAAGCCGGCGTGGTCGAGGGGAATCGTCGAAGAAGAATTCTCAAAGTAGAAAAACTCCATCTCCGGACCGGCGTAAAAGGTGTATCCCTTTTCTCTCGCGCGGTCGAGGTTGCGTTTTAATACTTGCCGCGGATCGCCTTCGAACGGTTCTCCTGAGAGCTGAGCTACATCACAGAAAATTCGGGCTACGGGAGTATCGCCATCGCCCCAAGGAAGAATTTCGAATGTAGTGGCGTCGGGAACCGCGAGCATGTCGGACTCTTGCACCCGGCTGTAACCTTCAATTGCTGATCCGTCGAAGGTCATACCTTCTTCGAGCGCCATTTCTAGCTCGGCGGGGGTGATGGCAAAACTTTTCAGGAAACCCAATACATCGGTAAACCAGAGGCGCACGAACCGCACGCCTCGTTCTTCAACAGTTTTTAGAACGTAGTCACTTTGCGCCGACATGGTTCCAGTCTGACAGGTTGTCCAAATTGGTGTTCCGGAATTAAGGCGATCGAGTCACTATTCCGCGGGCAACCTTAATCAGGCGTTTTTGAATCAGGCGTTTTTGTACCACGGCAGTGGTTTTAGTAGTGCCCGCTCCGTCCCACTGCACGGAAAAAACCAATTTATTCGTTGCTTGCACCACCAATATTCCCGTAGTGCGGTCAAAATAAGCGGCCTTGCCTAATCCGTCGATGTCCTTGATGTCATCGCCCGCTGAAGCGACATAGGCTCGTTCGTCTTCCAGCGCGTCGGCGGCATTAGGCCGGTTACTGAACGCAGACGGGAAAACTTGATCAACAGAAAAAGTGCCGCCGGGCGCGACTGCCGGATCGGATCCCACGGTTGCGATGCATCCGTATGTACCTAGGATGCCAGCTCCGGGAACGACGATAACTGGTTTTCCAAATTGGCGGCCAACATCGCGCACCGAGATATAAGTACAGGCGTCGTTCAATTTCACTTTTGCTTCTTTGCTGGGCGCGGCGGCTCCGGAGGAAGAAGTTCCCAGTGCGAGACTCGCGGTAACCGCTAAGGCCATTGCCCCGAGGGAAAAGTTTTTTTGACGGTTTCGGTGGGGCGAAATCACGATCTGCTTTCGATTCAATGTCCAATAGGAATAGTTCTAGAACAAGGAACTTTAGTAGAGACCGGTCCGCTCTATTCCGGTCCGCTCTATTCCGGTCCGCTCTATTCCGGTCCGCTCTATTCCGGTCCGCTCTATTCTAGGGTTATGGCCCAGATTCGCATTGCTGCCGCACAATTAAATCTTGTTGTTGGCGACCTTGACGGCAATGCCGCGCGAATCGTGAATGCCCTTGAACGGGCCGAGCGTGATGAATGCGATCTGGTGGTATTTCCCGAGTTAGCTATTACTGGTTATCCGCCCGAGGATCTAGTGCTCCGGCCGGCATTCGTCGCGCACGGAGCTGGGGTTTTAAATAAAGTCGCGGCGCGCACGGGAAACGCGTTAGCAATTATTGGTTTTACCGAACGCACCGAACGCACTGACGCTGAATCCCCCGCCCTTGCTAATTCGGTGGCGTTATGTACTCAGGGGCGCGTGGTGGGCGTATACCGCAAGCAAGAACTTCCTAACTATTCCGTATTTGACGAGGCCCGTTATTTTGTTCCCGGTTCTGATGACGGTCCGTTGGTTTCACTGCGAGGAATTCGTGTGGCGGTGTCTATCTGTGAAGACATTTGGACTACGGCCGGTCCGGTTTTGCGTCAGGCCGCCGCCGGCGCCGATTTGGTAGTCAATGTAAACGCGTCGCCGTATTACGCGGGCCGATTGGCATTACGCACCGAAATGCTGGTCGAACGCACCACGACTGCGGGAGTCCCTGTCCTCTCGGTCAACTTGGTGGGTGGGCAAGATGAATTGGTTTTTGACGGCGGTTCGATGCTGGTAGATGCGACGGGCACCGTAGTCGCTCGGGCGCGTCAGTTCGACGAGGACTTAATGATTTTCGATGTTGACATTCCTCGCCGAGCGGTGGCTTCGAGTTTGCCCGAGATCGAAATTTCTATTGCACCGCGCGCGGCATCGAGCCAAAAAGTCGATAAAGATTTCGTTCCTCGCATCGAACTCCCGCTTACGCTTGAGCAGGAGATTTATTCTGCGCTCGTACTGGGCACCCGCGACTATGTGATCAAGAACGGTTTCACCGAAGTGTTGATTGGCTTATCGGGCGGGATTGATTCGGCGTTAGTGGCCGCCATTGCCACTGCGGCCCTCGGAGCCGATCGGGTTACTGGAGTGCTGATGCCGTCGCGCTTTTCTAGCGCGGGCAGTATCGCTGACGCCACGGCTCTAGCCGTCAATCTGGGTATCAATATTCTCACGGTGCCGATTGAACCGGCGCACGCCGCGTTCTTGTCCATGTTGTCCGAGTCGTTCGCGGGTTACGAAACCGGTTTAGCCGAAGAAAATCTGCAGGCGCGAATTCGCGGCACCATTCTTATGACGATGTCCAATAAGTTCAACAAGATGGTGCTTACTACCGGCAATAAGAGTGAAATCGCGGTGGGATACTCCACTCTTTACGGAGACATGGCGGGTGGTTTCGCGGTAATCAAAGACGTATCTAAAACAATGGTCATCGCGCTCTGCCGCAACTTGAATGTGGTGGCCGGCACCGAAGTAATTCCTAATTTAATTATCGACAAGCCGCCCAGCGCCGAGTTGCGTCCCGATCAACTTGATTCTGATTCGCTGCCACCTTACGACACCCTCGACTCAATTATTGAAGGTTACGTAGAAGGCGATCAATCGGTGGAAGAACTAATTTCCGCGGGCAACGACCCCGATGTGGTGCGGAAAGTGGCGGCGCTAATTGATCGAAACGAGTACAAACGCCGTCAGAGTGCTCCCGGAGTGCGAGTATCGCCTAAAGCGTTCGGGAAAGACCGACGGCTGCCAATTACTAATCATTGGCCGGGTTGATTTCTTGGCTTTGCGGCGTTATGCGGGCGAAGCGGCGTTGGTCGTGGCCGCATTTTTCTACGGTTCTACCTTTCCGTTAGTAAAAGACGCACTCGTCAGTCTCACGCCGTTTGGTTATCTGTTCTTGCGCTTTGCGGTGGCGTCACTCGCGCTTATTCCGCTTGCCGTTGTAATCATGCGGAGTAAGCCCCAGAACCGGCGTTTATTACTCAAGATCGGCACGGTGGCCGGGGTTTTACTTTTTATCGGCTACGCCACGCAGACGGTGGGACTGCAGTACACCTCACCGTCGACTTCAGCATTCTTTACCAGCACGGCCGCATGTTTTGTTCCCGTTATCGAATCCATTGTCCGCCGCCGACTGCCGTCGCCCATAGTCATGGCGGGTCTTCTCATCGCCATGATCGGGATGTATCTTTTAAACGGAGCCAATCTCAACATTAGCTGGGGAATATCGCTGACACTGGTGGGTGCAGTCTTTTTTGCTGGCTGGGTGGTTTACATCGGCGCCTACGCCAAGCGCCTTAATCCGATTTCACTAACTACAGTTCAATTGGTTTTAATAACTGCGCTGTGCCTACCGCCCGCTATTGGTCAAGGGATTGGCACGGTAAACAACTTGGCAATTTTTGCGATCGTATTTACTGGCATTGGGAGTTCGGCGTTGGCCTTTTCGTTACAAACTTATAGCCAACGAAAAATTTCTCCGAGCCGCACCGCGTTAATATTGCTACTGGAGCCCGTATTCGCGGCCGGCGCGAGTGCGCTAAACGGAGAGAGTTTTGGTTCAATTGCTATTTTGGGTGCGGTAATAATTCTCTTGGGTATTTCCATAACCGAATTTGGTCCGGGTCGTCGTAAAGCCGAATTGGCCGACGTTACCGTTGAGGCCGAACTCGAATCGCACTTTCACTAATTTGGCACTCGAATTAGTCATCCAAAATCCAGATACATATATCGATATCTTGATTTCTCCGGACCGATTTTGGGCTCGACCGGCGGCCGGATTAAACCCGCACCGAATTTGAAGGCACCGAATTTGAAGGGGCGAGCAATAAGGATTTGCGCCCCCTTGACGGCACCCGTATGGTGGAGGTCTCCCGATTTACTAACTGGGGTAATTGACCGATCAACCCGAAAGGCCCATTTAAGTGGCTAGAGCTCGCACCGAGCGTGATGAAGAAGATCTGGTACGGCTATATCTCACTGATATCGGCCAGTACCCATTGCTCACTAAAGATGATGAAGTAAGGCTCGCGCAAGCAATTGAAGCGGGTATTGCTGCTCGCGAAGATCTGGAGCGAGTAACTAAACGCAAAATGACGCCCGAAAAGAAGCGGGCATTGAAGCGAGCCAGCCGTGAAGGCGAGCGGGCCGAACGCACTTTCGTTCAATCGAACCTGCGGCTAGTTGTCTCCATTGCTAAGAAGTACCAAGCTTCGGGACTTCCCCTGCTCGACCTCATCCAAGAGGGAAATCTCGGATTGATGCATGCGGTGGAGAAGTTCGACTGGCGCAAAGGTTTCAAATTTTCGACCTACGCGACCTGGTGGATCCGGCAGGCCATCACCCGCGGTATCGCCAACACCGGTCGCACGATTCGGCTCCCCGTACACGCCGGCGACACTTTGGCTCGGTTGCAAAAAGCCCGCTCGCGCTTGGAACTAAAATTGGGACGCCAATCCACATTGGCCGAATTGGCGATCGAAGTAGAGATGGACGAAGACAAGGTAACCGAAGCGTTGCGCTTTGCGGCCGAACCGCTGTCGTTATCCGAACCGCTGCGAGAAGACGGCGACGCCGAGTTGGGCGACATCGTGCAAGATCGTTTAGCCGAGAACCCGTTCGAGATGGCCGCTACTACTTTGCTCGCTGACGAAATTGAAAAATTGATGGCTCCGCTCGATGAGCGCGAACGGGAGATTTTGGCATTGCGCTTCGGTCTCGACCGAGGTGAGCCGCGCACGCTCGAAGAGGTCGGTGCTCACTTTGATCTCACCCGAGAACGAATTCGTCAGATCGAAGCTCGCGCCATGAGCAAGTTGCGCCACCCGTCGGCCGATACTGGCGCCCGCGACCTCATTTCCGTTTAGCACTAAATCTACGGAGGTGAACGGGGTCTGGTGGCCCTCCTCGTCTTCAAAACGAGTGGGATGAGTTTTGCTCGTCCGGTGGGTTCGATTCCTGCTGCCTCCGCCAAGTTGGGCTACGGTTCGCAATGACAAACCGTTGCGCCGCGAAATTGTCTCGGCCACCTAAGGAGTAGTTATGAAGAAGTTGCTGTTCTTGCTGGTGTTGGTAGCTATTGGTTTCGTAATAGCCCAACGCTTGCGCGAAGCCTAAACCGCCATTCGACCCGGCGCGGCGGTGTCGCAGCCACCACCAAACCAAGGCCACGGTTGCACTTAACGCACCGACGGCTATTACTGAACGAGCACTAGGCGCGACGCGTGAGTGCAGTCGCACCGGCCGTTCGAATTTTTTAATCGGCCAGCCTTCTTGACGCGCCATGCGTGCCAGATTGCGATCGGGATTTACCGCTATTGGATGGCCCACAGTGCGCAGCATGGTTTCGTCGGTAACGGAGTCGCTATAAGCAAACGATTCCGCAAGATCGAACTCTTCGCGTACCGCCATCGCCCGTATGGCCGAGGCTTTATTGGGACCGGCGCTGTAGAACGCCAATTGGCCGGTGTAGTTGCCGGCGGAATCAACTTCGGCTCGAGTAGCAATTACATCGTCAACTCCTAACGCTTCGCCGATAGGTCGTACCACCTCTTCGGGTGCCGAGGAAACAATAATTACTGCGAGCCCGGCCGCTTGGTGTTGTTCGATCAGGTCAATGGCTTCGGCAAAAATAATTGGGGTGACAACATCGTCGAGAGTTTCGCGCACGATTTGGGCGACCTGTTCTTGGTTCCAATTAGTTATTAATCCGAGCATGGCAACCCGCATTTTTTCCATTTTGGTTTCACCGGCGCCCACGAGCATGAATACAACTTGACCGTAAGCCGCGCGCGCGATGGCTCGGCGCGATAGCAATCCTTCTCGGTAAAGCGCCTTACTGAAAGCTAGAACCGAACTTTTGGCGATGACGGTTTTGTCGAGATCGAAAAACGCGGCGGCCCGTTTCGTGGTCACGGTAATCAATCATACGCATCGGTTCCCCAACGCGGTGCCACCGCTAGCAGTTGTCTCGTTAAATCACCAAGACCTCGCTAAATAATCAGAAGGAGAATTAATGTTGCTTGCGCTTTGGTCACCGAAAGGAGGCTCGGGTACTTCGGTTACCGCGGCCGCCTGTGCTTTGATTCTCGCTCGTCGGGCCGAAGGGGCTCGGCTCGCTGATTTGGCCGGTGATTTACCCGCAATATTTGGGTTAGCCGCCGATCCCGATACCGGACTCGCCGATTGGCTGATGGCGGGAACGGATGCTCCGGTCGATGCATTGGCTCGCTTGGCGGTAGTGGCCGCGCCCGGTGTTGCTTTGGCTCCGTGGGGCGGCACCGCGCTAAACGGAATTCCCGCCGCCGAAGCCGGTGCCGCGTTGGCGGTAGCTCTGGGCGACAGTTCGGTGCCGACCGTGATTGATGCCGGTTCGGCCTCGACGCCGGCGGCGCGCGCGTTAGTCGAAGCGGCTGATGTTTCAGTTTTAGTGGTACGAGGGTGTTACCTCGCGTTGCGACGGGCAGTGCACAGTCCGCTATTGGCGTCGGCTACCGGCGTGGTGATGATTGAAGAACCTGGGCGCGCGCTAGGCGCAACCGAAGTAGCCGACGTTCTCGACCGACCGGTGTTGGCTCGCATTCCGGTGCGGGCGACTATTGCGCGCGCGGTAGATGCTGGCGTTATCGCCAGCCGCCTACCCGAAGCATTGGCTCGATCGGCGAGTCGTTTGCTTGAGCGCATTGAATTTCTGTCGGAGAATCGCGGCGAAGCGGCATGAGTCAAGAACTTAAGCGCCGTATTCATGAGCGGCTTATAGATACTCCCGAGTTGGTGGGCCCGACCGAAACCGATCTGCGCGCTCGCCTTACTGAGTTCATACGCGACGAAGAGCCTCTGCTTAATTCGACCAAGTTTGAAAAACTGCTGGGCGAACTTACCGACGAAGTAGCTGGACTCGGTTCTCTCGAACCATTTTTGGCCGATCCCTCAGTAACCGAGATCATGCTTAATGGTCCGGGTCGCGCGTTTGTGGAACGAGAAGGTCAACTGACAGCCATACCGCTGGCGCTGGAGGCGTCCGAAATAATGCGGCTGGTAGAGCGCATCGTGGGCCCGTTGGGGTTACGACTCGATCGATCATCGCCGATTGTCGATGCCCGCTTGGCTGACGGCTCTCGACTACACGCGGTTATTCCTCCACTGGCGCTTGACGGTCCTTATGTGACCATTCGTCGCTTCGGTGCCCGTGCGGTTGATCTATCGGCCTTTGATCTGGGCGAGGATGGTATCGAATTCCTTACTTGGGCCGTGCGGGCGGGCTGGAACCTGCTGGTGGCGGGGGCGACAAGTGCGGGCAAGACGACTTTGCTCAACGCGTTGTCGGCTGCTATCCCCGCCCGTGAGCGAGTGGTGACGATAGAAGAAACGGCCGAACTACGACTGGTCCAGCCTCATGTGGTGCGACTTGAAGCCCGTCCCGCTAATGCCGAAGGGGCCGGAGGAGTTTCTTTGCGCGATTTGGTGCGCGCGTCACTGCGAATGCGACCCGATCGAATCGTGGTGGGCGAAGTTCGCGGCGGTGAAGCACTCGACATGCTGCAAGCGTTAAATACTGGTCACGACGGTTCGTTGACGACCGTTCACGCTAATGGTGCATCCGAGGCCTTAACTCGCATCGAAACGCTCGCGCTTATGGCCAATATCGGATTGCCACTCGAAGCAGTACGAGCCCAAATTTTATCTGCGATAGATGCAGTTATTTTTGTTAGCCGCCGAAGCCAAGGTGCGCGCGCGGTTGATGAGATAGCGGAATTGCGCCCGGGTATTGGCGGACCCGAAGTCGCCGCGTTGTTTGCGCGTAGTGGAGGCAAACTCATGTCGGTAGGCCGTCCCACCCGCCGCCTCCGCCGTCCCGAAGCCGGCGAATGGGAAGCCCGCGAATGGGAAGCCCGCGGTTCCGAAGTCCGCGACTCCGCAGCCCGCGACCTGGTCGTTCCCAGTATTAAACCGTGAAAACTTTTTTGCTGACGCTGGCCGGTCTTGGCGGCGCGATCATTTTGGCTCGCGCCGCTACGCTAGCGTCGTCATCAGCCCACCTGCGCCGACTCGTGCCCAACCCGCAGTGGCGCCTACCCGACTTTTTGCGTACTCGCGGTGCCGTTCAACTCGCGCGGGCGGGAATCGAAGTAACACCCGAAGGAGCCGCCGAAATAGGTGGGGCGGTATTAGTCGCGATAGTGGCGCTTACCCTTTCCCTCGCGCCGGGTCTATTGATTCCCGCGTTGGTGATGACTATCGCCGGTGGAATAATCGGTTTGCGGCTATCCCGTAATCGAGCCGAACAGAAATTTGTCGTGTTGTTGCCAGTGTTCCTAGAACAAATCGCCGCCGCCCTGCGTGGTGGTGCCGCAGTGGGCGAAGCGCTGCGCGCAGTAACTATGCCCGGAGCGCTCGGTACCGATCTCGATCGAGTGGGCGCACGGATTGCGCTTGGCGTTGGCCTCGGCGAAGCGCTCGCGGTTTGGCCGCTCGAACACCCCCGTCCCGAAGTGCGGGCTACCGCGGGCGCGTTGGCGATAGCGGCCACATTGGGTGGACGCAGCGCTAATGCTCTCGATGGGCTGGCCCAGTCGCTACGGGAACGAGTAGGAGCACGAGCCGAAGCACGGGCGTTATCGGCGCAAGGCCGGCTTTCGGCCCTAGTCGTAGGCGGGGCGCCGATTGGTTTTCTCGCGTTTAGCGCGCTGACCGATCCGGGGTCGGTCGGACTTTTGGTCAATACCGGAACGGGAAGAATTTGTTTGGTAGTAGGTCTCGCGCTCGAAGGATTGGGCGCGTTATGGATGCGCCAAATCGTTAGCGCCGGCGATGTCGCGTGACGAACTCAATGTTGCCGTTGCTATTGGGTTTTGCGTGGGGGCTTTTGTTTTCGGTTCCGATACTCGCGCACTCGGCCCGACGAGGCGTAACCGCGCGCAGCGTTCATCTTGGTCGCCGCGTTAACCGATCCAGTAATAATTTACCAGGCATCATTAATAAAATCGTTCATCGAGTTATTCGGTTAGTGCCTAGTTCCGTGCGACGAGTAGGTAGCGGGCTCGCGACTCGGCGTCATCAACAGAGGGTGGTACGAGTAACTGAAGCAGAATTACCGGTAACGATCGATCTTCTGACGGTGGCGATTAGCGCGGGCTGCACGCCCTACCTCGCGGTCGAAGCCGCGGCGCGTTGGGCCCCACCGCGTATGGCCGGCCAGCTGGCCGAGGTGCGGCGAGCTTGCGCACTGGGTTGGGGCTTCGGACGGGCGCTGAACGATTGGGCCCAAGCGGTCCCACCGGTGGCAGAGTTAGTACAAGCACTCCTTGCTTCGGAACGCACGGGCGCGCCGGTCCTTGATTCCTTAACGCGGTTGGCGGGCGAACAACGAGCGACGGCTCGGCGGCGGTCGGAGACGCGCGCCCGCACGGTACCGGTACGACTTTTATTTCCCCTCATTTTTCTGGTATTGCCCGCATTTGGGTTGCTCACGGTAGTTCCCGCATTGTTAGCCGGATTCGCTCGTACTTAATCATAATTTCGAAACTCTTCCCCGAGTTTTTATCCGCCTCATCTTGGCGTCAACAAAATGAAAAGGAGTTTCATTATGAAGCGCGTTTTGGTAGATCGTTTTCTTTGGCTGCGTTACAAATATTCGAGAGTGAGTTGGCTTCGGCCCGACCGCTTTGCCGACGAAGGTCAGACTACGGCCGAATACGCGCTGGTAATTCTGGGCGCCGCGGCTATCGCCACACTTTTGATTAGCTGGGCTAGCGGAAGCGGCGGGATTACAAAATTATTCGACAATGTAATTTCAAAAATTATTCCGTGAGTCGGACGCGGTTGCGGTGCCGTCGGGTTGGTTATCGGCGAGCACCGACAAGGGTACGCGCCGGTAACCGAACCAATCGTGATAGCGGACAGGCCACAGTCGAGTTTGCCCTGTTGCTTCCAGTTTTAGTCTTGGCGCTGCTCGCGGTTATTCAAGTGGCGCTAGTGATTCGAGACGAGGTCGCGGTTATCCACGCGGCGCGTGAAGCGGCGCGCGCGGTGAGCGTCGACCCCGATCCCAGCAGCGCGCGCCGTGCCGCTCATCGCACTTTGGCGGGCGCCACCGTTCGGGTTGGGGCCCGCCCTGCTCTGGGAGAGCCCATAACCGTTTATGTGGAATACCGATCAATAACCGATCTGCCGTTAGTGGGCTTATTGTTTCCGGACCCCACTTTGCGAGCCCAAGTTTCTATGCGAGTAGAACGATGAAACTGCGGCGGTTGTGGCGGCGGCCGTGGTGGTGGCCGCGGGCGAACGATCGGCGCGACCAAGGGTCGATGACTATCGCCATGTTGGCGGTGCTAGTAGTGGGCCTGCTGTTAGTAATGGCCGCGGCGCAGGCGGGGGCAGTGGTCGTGGCGTCCGCCCGCGCGGATGTCGCGGCCGACGCGTCGGCGCTGGCCGCCGCCGATCAGATCGCGCTGGGCCGAGATAGAGCACTCGCGGCGCACGCGGCGCGCGTCACGGCCGGTGATAACGGAGCGCGGTTTCTGGGCTGGGCTTGGGCCGGAAATTTTGTAACCGTGCGAGTAGAGATTTCGGTTTTAGGAACCGCGGTACAAGGCCGAGCGCGCGCTGAAGTAAGACCGGAGTGTCGGTTGGGTTGCGGCGCGAGTAGCGAGTAGTGAGTAGTGAGTAGGAATATTTCGATTAGTGGTTTTGTAAAATCGCGTCGTCGGCGAAATCAGAAAACAGTTCACTCGCCCCCGCGCCCACCGAAAGGTTGCCACCACTTCCGCTCCCAACGGGAATAGTTACGCTCTTTACATTCGCAGGATCAATAGTTAGGCCGAGCCGGCCGAGCCGGTACATCTCGGTTAGGGAAAGGTTTTGCGTAGTTACATGACTGGCGAGAGTGGCTACCAGTTTTAGCGTTCCAGTATCGCCGGGGTTCTGGGCGCGCAGCGTGGCCAGCGCGGCGATGATGAGCCGAGCCTGATTGGCGGTGCGAGATAAATCGCCGGTTACTTCAAAGTCGTAGCGGTTGCGGGCGAACGCCAGAGCTTGCGTACCGTTAAATTTCTGCGGCCCGGGTTGGAAAAACGCTCCGGTATTGTCGTCGTTCCACTGACCGTCGCCTTCGGTTACTGGCGGAACATCGATATCAATGCCACCGATTTTGTCGACCATGGCCATAAAGCCAGTGAAGTTAGTAGTGATGGCGTACTGAATTTCTATGCCCATCATGCGATTCAGTTGTTCGACGGTAGCGGACAGTCCACCGTTGGAGTGGAAAGCGTTGATCTTGCCACCACCGGGTGCTTCGGTGTCGCGGGGGACATTGAGAATTGAAGCTTGTTTGGTGGTGGGGTTGACGCCCACGACATGGATCGCGTCACCTAGGCCAGTGTCTTCGAGGCTACGAGAGTCGTTACCGAGCACGAGCGCGAAGAACGGTTGGTCGGGCGCTCCGATAAATTCCGAATCGCCTACTTTGGTCACCGAAAACCAATTGGCCCCTCGCGCGACAGTGGGCGATCCCAATACCAACCAGCCCGCGCTCAGTATCCCCGCGATTATTAATCCGGTAAGGGGAATCGTAAAGAGGAGTCGTAGGGCGGCATGACGACGCATTACTTACCTGCTTTCCCGCTAGTAGTGGTGACTCCGGCGGCTGTTCCCGGTCCGCGGTGTTCGGTCGACAAAGTCCAGCCGGTTATTTTCCAGGTGCCGTCGGCCGCGGGAGCAAGAACGAATGAACCGTTACGAGTAACTCCGACCACTCCGTTGGCCGACTGCGCTTGTACTGCTAGTTGCACATCGGCACTTATCAGCACCACACTCGCTCCCCCCTCGCCGATGCTCGCGAGACCGGTCAAAGGCACGGGGGGCGCGGTAACGGTAATTTTCCCGATCGCTTTGGGCAGGCCTTCGTCGAGTACGACCGCGCGGTCGGCCCCGCTCAAGCGACCGAGGGCGGCGAGATCGAAAACTTTTCCGAGAGAATCGTTATTCGATTTTCCTTTGCGCAGTGGATCCACAATCGCACTTTGCACATAAGCATTCAGAGTGGCCATAACCGCTTCGCTGATCGGAATCGATACCATTCCCCCCGGAAATCCGACGGTGTTCATCGCAGTCGGTCCGACGGTCAGCGTGACTGATTCGGATGCGGTGTAGGTAGGTCCATCTTTTCCGGCACCGAGTACAAAGTACGCCCCGACACCAATTACCACCACGATTACCCCGCCAATTAGTAAAACTCGACCGCGCGAACCCGACTTTGCTCTCGAAGATTTATTCCGGCCCGCCCGAGTCGCGGCGCGTGTAGTCGGAGGAGCGTTATCGGCCATGCGTTAGACCCTAGGTCGGAGAGTCGCGGAATCGTCGGCACGCTACGGTATCGGTGTGCCCAACAAGAGCCGGCTTAAACGCTTTACTGAATCAACCGGTGAACGCGATCGCAGTGGTCTGATTGAGTTTTGCGCCGAAGAAGGTTTTGTGCCTATTGCCGATATCGTGCCTCGGAAAATGGTGCGCACCGGTGGCGAGATAAGTTCGGTAATAATGGTTCCGCTTGCGGGCGCGCCGTCGTTAGAGGCCGTGGTTAGTGACGGAGTTGGTTCGATCACGGCAGTATTTTTTGGGCGGGGACGGATTGCCGGAATAACTTCGGGTCGACGTTTGATAGTCGAAGGAATGCCGGTAAAAAGGGGTAATCGTATTTTATTGTTCAACCCGATTTACTACTTATTGCCGTAGTTAAATTAGTTTGACTCTCCCGTTAAGAGCACGCGTAAATCATTTTGCGATTCCGCGGTAACCAGCGCCAAGATTTCGTCGCCTGCTTGAAGCACGCTGCTTGATTTAGCCGGCTCCACATGTTCGCCTCGCACGATCGCCACCAGCGTTATGTCGGCGGGGGCATTGAGTTCTTCAACCGTTTTATTGAGTGCCGGAGAGTTGTCGGCCAAGGTGCACTCAACTAGACGAACCGCGCCCCCTTCGAATTTTAATATTTCGATAAGCCGACCAATCGATACCGCCTCTTCGACCAGTGCGGTAATGAGGTGGGGAGTTGAAACCGCGCAGTCGACACCCCACGCGTCGTTGAACATCCATTCATTTTTTGGATGGTTAACTCGGGCAATTACTTGCGGAATAGCAAACTCAGTCTTGGCTAATAATGAAACTACCAAGTTGTCTTCATCGTCTCCGGTCGCGGCCACTAACACATCGCAAGTCTCCAGCCGAGCGGCCTGCAGGCTAGAAACCTCGCACGCGTCGCCAATAAACCACTCCACTTTAGGATCGGTATTGGCTTTTTCGCGTACGGACAGCGTCTGTTCGATTAGTAAAACCGCGTGGCCCGCGTCAGCCAGATCGTTAGCAATATAAATACCGACTGCTCCCGCCCCTGCTACTGCAATGCGCATCAGGAAACCGGTCCTTCTTTGAGTCGATCGCGCAAATCTGTTTCATCGACAACGCCAACAACAAAATGCAGTAGGTCAGATTCTTGGCCCACTGCGTTCGTGTCAGTAATCGCTGATTTTCCAAATCGAGTGATGGCGGTTAGCCAGTATTTTCCGTTTTCATTAAGTTCTGCTAATTTCTTTCCGCACCAAACATCGGGAATCGGAAACTCAATCAGTCGCACTGAACCGGTAGCGTCGGCCCATCCGTGGGTAAGTTCTTCGTCCGGCAACAGCCGGCGTAGCACCTGATCGGTTGTCCAGGTGACGGTGGCCACAGTGGGTATGCCGAGCCGTTCGTAAATGAGTGCTCGCCGAGGATCGTAAATGCGAGCCACAACCTTTTTAATACCAAAGTTTTCTCGAGCAACTCGAGCAGTGAGGATATTGGAGTTATCGCCGTTGGTCACTGCCGCCAGGGCCCCCGCTTTTTCGATGCCGGCGGCTTGGAGGTGGTCGCGGTCGAAGCCAAAACCGACGATTTTGTTACCAATAAAGCCTTCGGGGAGTCGACGGAACGCGGTGGCCCGTTTATCAACTATGGCGACGGTGTGGCCGCTGGCTTCCAGCCGAATGGACAACTCGGTGCCCACTCGGCCGCACCCCACCACGACTACGTGCATAATTCCTCTTTTCTCGCCACGACCTACGATGCTAACTGGTCTTAGGGGCGAAGTTCGCTTCTGGGATTTTTCCGGCAGATCCGGCAGGGAGGGTAGATCTTGGCGATTATGAAGCGGTTGCTCGTGGGGCGCCCACTAGCCACCACCGAGCAGGAGGATCAACGCATCCCCAAAGTCGTCGGGCTGGCAGTTTTTTCGTCCGACGCGATTTCGTCCACCGCGTACGCGACCGAAGAGATTTTATTTGTTACCGCGGTAGGGGCATCGAGTTTGCTGCTCGGCCTCGAAACACTGATACCGATCGCCATTGCGGTCGCGCTTTTGCTTACGGTAGTGGCATTTTCTTACCGCCAAACTATTTTTGCCTATCCCAATGGTGGCGGTAGTTATACGGTAACTCGCGAAAATATCGGTGAAAACTCGGCATTAACTGCGGCCGCAGCATTGATGATCGACTACGTACTTACGGTGGCGGTGGCTGTTTCAGCGGGGGTGGCCGCGATTTCTTCTATACCCGCTTTGCGCGCAGTGGGTGATCATCGAGTGCTAGTCGGTATTTTTTTAATCGTAATTGTCACGCTGGCCAACTTGCGCGGCATTAAAGAATCGGGCCGATTGTTCTCAGTCCCGACTTATCTCTATATCGTTTTGATGACCACATTGGTCGTTTATGGGTTAGTGCGCGCGTTTATCTTGAAGGATATTTCTAACGTTCCCTTTGATAAAGAGGCCTTTGTCGGAACTCTCGAAAGTGGCGGCACGCTAGGAATTTTCTTAATCCTGAAGGGCTTCTCGTCGGGCGCAGTGGCTCTTACCGGCATCGAAGCTATTGCCAACGGCACACCCGCGTTCAAGAAACCCGAATCAAAAAATGCCGCCAAGACTTTGGTTTGGATGGCTTCAATTCTCGGTACGCTGTTTATTGGTATTTCGGTTTTGGCGCACAATCTTCATCCGTATCCCTCGGAAAAGTCGACGGTCCTAGCTCAGCTGGGGACTCAAGTTTTTGGTAATGGCGTTATTTTCATCGCGCTGCAAATCGCCACCGCGTTGATCCTTACTCTGGCGGCCAACACTGCGTACGCAAGTTTTCCGCGGTTGTCTTCGATCATCGCGCGCGATGAATATTTGCCCCACCAAATGCGCAATCTCGGCGATCGCTTGGTTTTTTCGAACGGGGTCTTAATTTTGGCGACCGCAGCAATAATTATTTTCGTCGCTTTCGGTGGGGTTACTAACGCGTTGATTCCGCTTTACGCGGTGGGCGTTTTTACGTCATTCACTTTGTCGCAAGCAGGAATGGTGCGTCATCACCAGAAAGAGCGGGCCAACGGTTGGCGGCACCACGCAATTATTAGCGGACTGGGGGCTACTGCGACTTTTATCGTACTGATAATCGTTGCCGTCACTAAGTTCACTAGCGGCGCATGGATTCCGTTAGTGCTAATTCCGCTAATAATTCTGATATTCAAGGGAATCCACCGCCATTATCGCCGAGTTGCAGTTGCCCTGGTCGCTGATGCTTCCAGAAAATCTATTCGTCCTCGGCGCAACACCGTCGTTGTTCTAGTGGGTGAGGTACACGGCGGTGCGATGCAAGGATTGGCTTACGCCAAGTCGCTCAATCCTCACCATTTAGTGGCGGTTCGTTTCGCCGTCGACGATGACGAGATTGACAAAGTTAATCAAGACTGGCTGGATGCAGGATTTGATATCCCGCTGGCCACTGTCATAACTCCTTATCGAGAGCTCCGGGGGCCGTTGTTCAAATTTCTGGACGAGCTTGATGCCCAGTACGAAAACGACAATATTACCGTGATTATCCCGGAGTTTGTGGTGAGCCGGTGGTGGGAAAATCTATTGCACAACCAGAGCGCACTGCGCATTAAGCGGTGGCTCTTGTTCCGACGAGGAACGATGGTAATTTCGGTTCCGTACCATATTGAACTACCAGATTGAGCCAGAAGATTGAACTACCAGATTGAACTACCAGATTGACCCGGCCCGACGCTAACTTGCCGTAATCCGATACCGGCCCCGTGCGGGCATAAGCGACTAACCTCTAATCGTTATCAACCCGTCAGTTCTGATGATTGATCCTAAGGAGCTATGAAGAAATGAATTCACTTATCTTGGCCGCTGAAGGCGGCTATCAAGAGTTCACCCTTAATAACGGTGAATGGGCTTGGTTGATATTTGCCGTGGTGGTTGCTTTGTTGGCGATTGCGGTTGGATTTCTTTTGGTGCGCGGCGTGCTCGCGGCTCCTCAAGGCACGTCCAAGATGCGCGAAATCGCGGGAATGATTCAGGAAGGGGCCATGGCCTATCTGAAGCGACAGTTTCGTACTATCGCGTTCATCATTGTTCCGGTCGCCGCGTTGGTATTCGTTACTTCGACTGCGATAACCGAACCTAACGGTGTCGTAGCGTTGACCTTCGGTCAGTCGGGCTCATTCCGCACCTTGGCTTTTGTGGCCGGAGCCTTTTTGTCGGGCTTAACTGGATTCATAGGGATGAGCTTGGCCGTGCGCGGCAATGTTCGTACTGCCGACGCGGCGCGGCGCGGCTCGCTTCCTGAGGCTTTAAAAGTGGCATTTCGTACCGGTGGAGTAGCCGGCATGTATACCGTCGGCCTCGGACTGTTGGGCGCCACCGTCATCATCATGTTGTTTCAGAACACTTCTTCCGCCATTTTGATTGGCTTCGGATTTGGTGGCTCCTTGATCGCTTTGTTCATGCGAGTTGGGGGCGGAATTTTTACTAAGGCGGCCGATATCGGCGCCGATTTAGTCGGCAAGATTGAAAAAAATATTCCTGAAGACGATCCCCGCAACCCCGCCACTATCGCCGACAATGTGGGCGACAATGTGGGCGACTGTGCCGGTATGGCCTCCGACCTCTTCGAGAGCTACGAAGTCACTTTGGTGGCGTCAATCATTCTTGGTGTTGCCGCTTTTGAATCGGTAGGCGTTAACCCTGCCATTGGTCTTATCTTCCCGTTGGTTGTGCGCGCCGTTGGCGTGTTGGCCTCAATCGTGGGTATTTACTCTGTACGAGCGAACGATAAAGACACTTCGGCCATGGCACCGATTAACCGCGGTTTCTTGTGGGCCAGTGTGCTAACGATCATTGGTACCGCTTTGGTTGCCTTTCTCTATGTCGGTCAGGACAACACTGCCGGCTGGGGAGCCTTTGGTCCCGGTTGGCGTTGCTTGTTGGCAGTAGTTACCGGTTTGGTATTGGCTCAAGCAGTCAGTCGGCTCACCGAGTACTTCACTTCAACTGAAGAGAAGCCGGTATTGGAAATAGTGGAGTCGACCCGTACTGGTCCGGCGACCACAATTCTCTCGGGAATTTCGAGTGGGCTGGAATCAACCGTATGGTCAATCATTGCTATCGCGATTGCCATCGGCGCGGGCGTTCTTCTCGGCGGCGACAACTTGCAGTTCTCGTTTTACCTAGTGGCCTTGACCGGTATGGGCATGTTGGCCACTACCGCGGTGGTGGTATCGGAAGACACTTTCGGTCCCGTAGCTGACAACGCCGCGGGTATCGCGGAAATGTCGGGCGAGTTTAAAGGTGAAGCCCAAAAGATCATGATCTCGCTTGATGCAGTCGGCAACACCACCAAGGCCGTAACTAAGGGCTTCGCGATTGGCTCGGCGGTCATCGCCGCGGTGGCGTTGTTTGCGTCTTACGTAGAAATGATTGCCGGTGAGTTGATTCCGAACGCAAAAGGTAACGACATTTTCAATAGCCTCGAGACCCAGATCAACGTGGCCGACCCGGTCACCTTTATCGGTCTGTTAATCGGTGGCTCGATTGCTTTCTTGTTCTCGGCTTTGGCCATTCGCGCGGTTAGCCGCTCGGCCATGACCGTGGTGGAAGAGGTCCGCCGCCAGTTCCGCGAGCGCCGGATTCTGGAAGGTATTGACAAGCCTGAGCACGGCAAGGTAATCGACATTTGCACCACGGCCGCATTGCGCGAATTGGTGACTCCGGCTCTCTTGGCCGTGCTCGCTCCCGTAATTATCGGTTTCGGTTTGGGCTTTCTCGCCCTTGGCGCATTTTTAGCCGCCGTCATTCTTACCGGTCAGCTGATGGCAGTTTTCTTGTCGAACTCAGGTGGAGCGTGGGATAACGCTAAGAAGTACATTGAGGACGGCAACCTCGGCGGCAAGGGAAGCGAATCTCATTACGCCGCGGTAATCGGTGACACGGTTGGTGATCCGTTCAAGGACACCGCCGGACCGGCGCTTAACCCGTTGATCAAAGTAATGAACTTGATGGCATTGCTAATTTTGCCCGCCATCATTTCGTTGCGTAACGACACCGCCGCGCGCGTCACCATCGCGGTAGTTGCGTTGGTCATTCTTTTGGCGGCAATTGCTTATTCGAAGCGTTCAACCGCGCCAGTGGGGGGATCGCTAGTAGGGGGATCGCCAGATACGCAGCCTAAGTCGCCGAATAAGCCGGCACCGGTTGGCGCGGCGAAGAAAGTAACTAAGTCGGTGACAACCAAGGCGTCGGCTCGTAAATCGACTAGCCGTAAGCCCGCCGCTAAGCGACCGGCTCCCCGCAAGGTGGCGGCGAAGAAAGTCGTGGCTAAGCGACCGGCCCGTAAATCAACGAGTCGAAAAGTAGCGGCCAAGAAATCGGCTCCGCGTAAATCGGGTGCTAAGAAAGCGACCGCTCGACGTTAAGCCGTCGGCGTTTTCTTAGCTCGCCGCCATTCTATAAATGGTGGTATTAGCGAGATCAAAATAATCGCCGCGATTATTGGCAATAGATATTTATCGATGCTGTCGCCGACGAGATCGCCCAACGCGTAACCCAACAGGGTTATCCCCACCGCCCACAGAAATGCTCCGACTAAGTTGTAAATCACAAAAGTCCGTCGATCCATTTCGCCTACTCCGGCAAGTACTGGAGCAAAAGTGCGGACTACCGGAACAAAGCGGGCGATGACGATGGTCTTGCTGCCGTGCTTAGCGAAAAAGTTTTTGGTGTGCGTAACATATTCTTGTTTAAAGAATCGGGAGTTAGGCTTGTTGAAAAGACGCGGTCCGATTTTTTGACCGATGGTGTAACCCAATTGGTCACCGACGAAAGCGGCTATGAATACTCCCGGTAGCAATAACGCGATATTCAATTTCCCCTGGCCGGCCAACAGACCGGCGGTAAAGAGCAGCGAGTCGCCGGGAAGAAAGAACCCAATTAGCAATCCCGTCTCGGTAAAAATAATCAACCAAATCGCCACTTCGGCGTATGGAGTTAGCGAATTGATTAGTTCCTTCGGGTCAAGAGATAACCCCAAGATCGTCGGCGGTCGCACGGCACTACTTTAGCTGGGATGACCGCTAGCCTTTGGGATTATTAGGTTCGTAAATACCTGTAAATACCTTTAAACGCCTTTAAAAATTTTGGAAGTGATTGTGTGCCTCGACCGCTGGTAATTGTTGAATCTCCCGCCAAAGCTAAAACCATTGAGAAATTTATTGGCCGAGACCGAATGCGGGTGATTGCCAGTTACGGACATGTACGCGATCTGCCCGTCGGCGCTAAGGACGCTCCTAAAACCATTACCGACAAATCGGTGCGTCGGCTCGGAATCGATATCGATAATCACTTCACGCCGGTTTACGTGGTGCCCGAGCGTAAACGCAAACAAGTCAAGGCCTTGCGCGAGGCCTTGCGCGACGCCAGCGAGGTTTATCTTGCTACCGACGAAGATCGAGAAGGAGAGGCAATCTCGTGGCACCTATTAGAACTTTTGCAACCACGGGTTCCGGTAAAACGGATGGTGTTCCACGAAATCACCCCTCAGGCTATCGAGGCGGCTCTCGCTAATACTCGCGAACTCGATATGAAATTGGTCGAGGCGCAAGAGGGGCGGCGAATTCTTGATCGCCTTTACGGCTACGAAATGTCGCTGGTCACTAGACGCCGAGCCGGTGGGGCTCGTTCCGCGGGACGAGTTCAGAGCGTGGCCGCGCGGATGCTGGTTGATCGTGAGCGCAGTCGCATTGCTTTTCGCGCGGCTGACTACTGGGATATAGAAGCTCAACTTGAAGCCCACGCCACCGAGTTTTCCGCGATACTCGACGCGATCGACGACCGGCGACCCGCTAACGGCAAAGATTTCGATTCCGCTACCGGTGAACTAGCGACCAAGGCCAAAGTGGTTCTCCTCAATGAGCAAGATGCGAGGGGGCTGGCCCAGCGACTGACCAACTGCGAGTTACTGGTCGATAAAGTTGAAACCAAACCAGGGATAGAACGGCCTAAACCACCGTTCATAACATCAACACTGCAACAAGAGGCGGGCCGTAAGTTGAGTTTCCGCGCCGCTCGCACTATGTCGGTCGCGCAAAAATTGTATGAGAGTGGACACATCACTTACATGCGAACTGACAGCATAAATCTTTCGGCGCAAGCTGTCGCCGCCGCTCGCAATCGCATTAAATCACTTTACGGACCGGAATATCTTCCGCCTACACCGCGTGCGTACCGCGGCAAAGTCAAGAATGCCCAGGAGGCCCACGAAGCTATTCGTCCCGCGGGTGATTCGATGAGGGTTCCCGATGAGGTCGGGCGCGAGTTGGCTTCTAGCGATGAACGCCGGCTTTACGATTTGATCTGGAAACGCACAGTGGCCAGCCAAATGGTCGACGCTCGCACTTCAAAAATGCAAGCGTTGTTAACAACGACCACGAACAATGGTGAATCGGTGCGATTTCGGGCCAACGGTAAGACCATTATTTTTCCGGGCTACCAGCGGGCTTACGTGGAAGGAGCTGACGATCCCGACGGCGAATTAGAAGACCACGAGAAGATCTTGCCTCCGTTGACGACGGGCGAAGAAGTAGCCGTGAAGCGTTTCGTTCCTTCCGGACATACCACTCAACCTCCCGCTCGGTTTACTGAAGCCAGTCTGATCAAAGAGTTAGAAGAGCGAGGTATCGGTCGGCCTTCTACTTATGCATCAGTAATCGAAACTTTATTGCGACGCGAATATGCCTGGAAGAAAGGGTCTGCTCTAGTTCCCAGCTGGACGGCGTTTGCAAAAACTCAATTGTTAGAGCAGCACTTTCCGCGGCTGATTGATTACGAGTTCACCGCGGTGATGGAAGAAGCACTTGATTCCATTGCCCGCGGCGAAAGTGAGTCAGAAAAGTGGCTGCACACTTTTTGGTTTGGTGACGACGAGCCCGGACTGCGCGATTTGATTAGTGAAGAGCATCTTGCCAGTATCGATCCGGCGATAGTCAACGCGATCGAAATAGGTAACGATTCCGCCGGCAATCAAATCATTGTTCGAGTTTGGAATAACGGGTCTAGCGTCATGCGCGGTGAAGAACGCGCGGCGGTACCGTTTGATTTGACGCCCGATGAATTAACTATTACGAAAGCCGAAGAGCTGATTGCCATCGGCGCAGGTGGGCCGCGAGAATTAGGAACTGATCCAGAATCGGGGCTAACAGTCTTCGCCCTGACGGGCCGGTTCGGGCCGTATGTGCAACTCGGTGAGGTTGGCGAGAAAACTAAAGAAAAACCTAAACGAGGTTCATTTCTTACCGGAATGACAATTGATTCAGTAACTCTTGACGATGCGCTAAAGATTTTGTCGTTGCCGCGCGTAGTTGGTAGCGATGCGTCCGGTGCGGAGATTGTTGCGCTTAATGGCCGCTACGGTCCGTACTTGAAAAAGGGCACTGATAGCCGCCCGCTCGAATCGGAAGCGGAGTTATTTACCGTTACCGTGGCTGAGGCCGAGGCATTATTTGCGAGCAAACGCAAAAGCAAAGGTTCGGGTAAGTGGGCCGGCAAAGGATCCGGTAAATGGGCCGGTAAAGGAGCCGGTAAAGGCGGAACCAAAAAACGCTCGAGCCAACGAGCGGCCCCTTCCCTTGGTACTGCCCGCGTAGTGGCTAAAGGCACTAGCAAGTTGGCCCGCACGGCCCGCGAAGCCCGCGTAAAAGCGAATCTTGACGCCAGCACGCGTGCCTCGCAATCCCCGGCCGAACCCCTAGCCTGAACAAGAAGTGAGCTCAGATTCGTCGGCCCCATTTATTCCCGAGTCCTCGGACGTCCCCTCCGAGTCGACGCGCTGGCGGATTTTCGGCACGCCGGTTTTCTTTCGGCTTTGGCTCGCACAAGTTATATCCAGTACGGGAGATTGGATCGGTCTAATCGCGATTCTTGCCATCGCGTCTCGTATTTCGGGCAACGCGGGTACCGCCGTGAGTTTGGTAATGCTGGCTCGAGTAGTACCGGGATTTTTCTTGGGCACGGTCGGTGGCGTTCTTATCGATCGCTTCGATCGTCGAATGGTCATGGTGGTGTGCGATTTAGCGCGAGCGAGTTTATTGCTCACGCTTCCGTTCGTCGATAACTTATTTCAACTGGTATTGGTTTCATTTGGTCTAGAGGTCTTAACTCTCTTATGGGGACCTGCTAAAGACGCGGCGCTGCCTAATATTGTTCCGGCCGACCAACTCAAAAGTGCCAACAGCCTGTCACTCGTTGCTTCTTACGCTACCTTCCCGCTCGCTTCGTTAGTTTTTGCTCTGCTGGCATCGCTAGCCGGTTGGTTGGGTTCTTTAGGCATCGTTTCATCATTTGATGTCGACCGCGAAGCGTTGGCACTTTTTGTCGATTCGTTTACATTTCTTTTTTCTGCGTTAATAGTTTTCCGACTTCCGATTCCGAATAACCATAAACGGCACAAAGGTCGCATCGATTTAACTCAGACTGTCCGTGATATGAAAGAAGGTTTGGTATTCATTAAAAATCACCAGCGCGTGCGGGCAATTGTTATCGGACTAGGAATCGGACTAATCGGTGCCGGCGCAATGATCCCGTTGGGCGCGACATTTGCCGAAGAGAGTTTGGGCGGCGACGCGGCCACATTCGGTGTACTTATGACCGCCCTCGGCATGGGTGCTGCCGCGGGAGTAATAAGTCTTCTGCTCTTGCAGAAACGACTGCCCCGAGAAACTGTTTTTGAATTCGCGGTGATGGGCACCGGAGCCTTTTTAATTATCGCAGTGTCATTTTCATCGCCCCTTCCCGCAGTGCTCGCAGTATTTGCGGTCGGCGCCTGCGCGGGCACGGCTTATGTAACCGGATTTACCGTGCTGCAAGAGACTGTGCGCGACGAATTGCGAGGCCGCACCTTTGCCACGCTTTACGCAGTCATCCGGATGTGTCTGCTGATCTCATTAGTTTTTTCACCTCTTTGGGTCGATTTTTGGGCTTGGTTTATCGGCTTATTTTCTGACAGTCCAACGGCTTATTTCGGGTCAACCCGCTATGTTTTTTCTGGAGTTCGGTTAGCGCTTTGGGGAGGCGGTTTGATGACATTGGGCGCGGGGATCTGGGCTCATCGCGTGTGGGCTCGTTCGAATAAATTTGATTCTGACCCGACCGTCATTGACTCAAAAATTGAAGACAAGCCAACCGACGCAACATCATGACCGGCCGATTTATTGTTCTTGAAGGTAGCGATGCGGTAGGTAAAAGCACCCAGTGCACGCGTCTGGCAAAAAGTTTACGCCAACGAGGATACGAGGTGATTGAAACTTTCGAACCCGGAGCAACCGCGCTGGGTATCGGTTTGCGCAAGTTGCTCCTCGGTGACGAGCCGATAGAACCGGTGGCAGAAGCGTTGTTGATGGCTGCCGATCGAGCCGATCATGTCGCTACGGTGTTGAAGCCGGCGTTGGCGCGGGGCGCGTGGGTTGTGTGCGATCGCTTCCTTCCTTCCTCGTTGGTCTATCAAGGCGTGGGCCGCAATTTAGGGCTCGACATGGTAACTGCGATTAACACGCCGGCAATCGCGGGGTTAGTTCCCGATTTGGTGGTAGTTCTTGACCTTGATTCTCACCGCACACGCGCGCGTCGTGCGCCAGATTCGGATCGTTTCGAAACCGCCGGCGATGAATTCGCCGTTCGAGTGGCGGCCGCTTACCGAGACCTCGCGCCCCAAATGGGATGGGAAATTATCGATGCCGGTGGCGACCCCGACGCAGTAGCGGATTCACTTTGGAATCTTGTCCTAGAGTCGTTAACTCCATGACCGCTTTCACCGAAATAGTTGGTCAGGATCGTGCCGTTGCTCTGCTCCAAGGCGCGATTGAGCGTCCGGCCCACGCGTATTTATTTGTGGGCGCGCGTGGTTCGGGGGTTGAGGACGCGGTTAAGGCGTGGGCCGCCGAACGAGTAGCTCCGGGCGACGCACGCGTTGCTGATCTGGCGCGACGCGGGAGTCATCCCGATGTGGTTGTGTTCGATTCGATTGCGAACGAGATGAGCGTGGTCGAGGCGCGCGCTATTATTCGTGAAATGCACGCCAGTCCGATCGAGACTGATCACAAGGTGGCGGTTATTTTGGGCGCCGATCGCTTAAGTGACGCGGCCGCGAACGTTCTACTGAAAACTCTTGAAGAGCCGCCGACCCGATCTTCGATTATTTTAGTGGCGGAGCGACCCGATCGACTGCTCCCTACGGTGCGTTCGCGATGCCAACGCATCGACTTCGCTTACTTAAGCAACGCGGCGGTGCGGGCGGCATTAGTAGCTGACGGCATAGCTGCCGCCGCCAAAATCGATCTCGTAGTGCTGCTCGCGGGTGGTCGGCTCGATCGCGCGCGGGGACTAATTGGAGCGTTGGCCCCTGTGCGTTCGGCGTTCATCGCCGCCGCAGTATCACTCGATGGGAGTGGCGCGACCGCAGCCATTGCCGCCGACCAGTTAGATGAAGTGGTGACCCAAGCGGTGGCGGTCCTCGAAGAGAATCAGAAACTCGAAGTGGCCGAACTTGATCATGATGGCCAAACCGCGGGCTATCCCGAGCGAGTCATCGCCGCGCGTCGTAAAACTTTAGGAGAGCGACATAAGCGAGAACACCGTCGGGCGCGCACAGAGATTTGGTTAGAGGGTTACACCGCGATCGAGACTTGGTATCGTGACGCCTTGGTGGGACCGACAATACCGGCGTTAGTGAGTGAACGCGACCGGGCTCCAGTATCGGCGCGCGGAGCCGCCGAAGCGCTCGCTGCTTGTCGGCGTGCCCGCCAAGCGATCACTCGACACAATGCATCGGAAATTTTGAATCTATTGCGACTTTTAGTGCGACTGGGATTTATTGCATCACGGGGCAAGAGTTGACCCCGCTAGAGTTTTATTTCTTGCCGGGATAGCTCAGTTGGCAGAGCAGCTCACTCGTAATGAGCAGGTCAGGAGTTCGAATCTCCTTCCCGGCTCCACCCTTATAGAATAAGTCTAATCGAGGCCTCAGGCCTCGGCGTGGCCTTGTATGGCGGTGCCTCAAGTGATGACTTTGGGGTATGCCGACAACGAAGAAGGCCCGTGAAAGGCAGTAGCGTGAAGCGATCGGCCTCCCCGAGGCGGGCGGGCCCGTATCGAGGGGAACACATGACCAGCGTGCTCGAACGCAAGGTCCAGCCGTTCGACCTCGCGGTCGTAGGCCGGGTGCTCCTCGCCGTGCTCTCGGGCACGGCCGGTGCGATCCACCTCGTGATGGTGCCGTCGCACTTCGCGCTCTCGACGGCTGAAGGCATCGGTTTCGCGGTGGCGGGCTGGATCCAGCTCTCGATCGCGGTGCTGCTCCTCGTGCGCACGTCGCGCCTGCTGCTCCTTGGGGCGATCATCGCCAACGCCGGGGCGATCGCGGCGTGGGGGTTCAGCCGCGTCTGGGGACTCCCGTTCGGCTCGCAAGCGTGGCACCCCGCGACGTCGTCGTTCATCGACCTCACCGCGGTCGGCCTCGAAACCGCGTTCGTCGTCGCGGCCGGGGTACTGCTGTTCCGACCCAGCTTCGGTCGCGGCTGGGATCGCCGGCGACTCGCGTTCGGCGCGGTCGTCCCGCTCGCGATCCTCGCGCTCACGAGCGCGGCGCTCGCATCGCCGAGCGCGCGCGACCACGCGGCGGGGAGCCACGGGACCCACGGAGCCGGGGGCGCGGCCACCGAAGCCCAGCTCAACGGTCTCGCCATGCTCGAGAACGGCCACCAGCAGCACGGCAAGGGCCTCGTGGAGCTCGACGACGCGACGCAAGCCGCGCTCGCCACCCAGCTCTCCGAGACCAACACGCTCGTGGCGCGCTACCCCAACGTCGCCGCGGCCGAAGCGAACGGCTACCGCCGCGCCGGCCCCTTTTCGCCCGGACTCGGCGCGCACTACACCGGCCTCGGACCGGGCGACCGCAGCGCCGACACACTCCAGGGCGTCGACGGGCCGATGAACCCACTGCTCATCTTCGACGGCGTCGACCCGACATCACCGATCGCCGGCTTCATGTACATGTCGTACGGCGGGCCGGGCTCGGCTCCAGAGGGCTTCATCGGACCGAACGACAACTGGCACTACCACACCAACACCTGCGTGGTGTTCAAGGACGGTCAGATCGAAGCGCCGCTCGGCGCCGACGGCAAGGTCACCCAGAAGCTGTGCGCGAAGTACGGCGGCCGGCTGATCCAGAACACCGGCTACATGGTTCACGTGTGGACGGTCCCCGGCTACGAGTCGACGCGGGGGACGTTCTCCAGCGTCAACCCAGCGTTGAGCTGCCCTGACGGGACCTACTTCTCGCTCCCGCTCGAGGAGCTCGGGTTCAAGACGACGACGTGTCGGAACGAGGGGAACTCCAGCTAGCTCGGATCGTTCAGTAGGCAGCCGGTGGCGAGTGTTCGAGCGGTTGTTGTTGCCGTGCTAGTGACGCAACGGTCGTGTCAGCGGGTGGCGGTGACCGAAATTAGGCGGGCCCGGCATTCATCTCGACGAAAATTAGCAAGGCTGCAGTAACCTAACTAAGTATGGCTAACCAAGCTGATTTTGCCGATCAAGCAATGCCATTCATGGACAAGTTGTATGCCGCCGCTATGCGTATGACTCGCAATCCTTCTGATGCCGAAGATTTAGTGCAAGAAACTTATTTACGCGCCTACCGCGGGTTCGGTGGATTTCAAGAAGGCACCAATATCAAAGCTTGGCTTTATCGGATTTTGTCGAACACTTTTATTAACACTTATCGGGCCAAGAAGCGTCGACCGGAAGAGAGTCAACTCGACGACGTAGAGGAATATTCCCTGTATCGTCGAATCGGCGGTTTAGAGTCAATCGCGGCGCAACGCACTCCCGAAGCAGAAATACTCGACGCGATACCAGAAGCAGTAGTCAAAGAGGCGCTAGAGGCACTGCCCGAACAATTCCGGCTAGCCGTGCTGCTGGCCGACGTTGAAGGCTTTTCTTATAAAGAGATTTCCGAGATCACCGAAGTTCCGGTTGGTACGGTAATGAGCCGGCTCCATCGGGGAAGGAAACAGCTGCAAAGTGCGTTGTACGAATTAGCGCGCGACCGAGGTCTCGTGCCCGAACCCGCGGTCGCCGATGGAGAAGTCATGAACCCCGAGCCGAGTGCATCGTGAGAATCCGATGATGAATTGTGACGAGACTTATCAAGGTATGTATTTGTACCTAGATAAGGAGTTAACTGTGTGGCGACGCTGGCGAATTACTCGCCATCTCGACCGTTGCTCGCCTTGTTCGCGCGGGTTCGATTTTGAATTGGAATTACGAGAAGTCATCATGACTCGCTCTTGTGAGCGAGTGCCCGCCGATCTCCGCCGACGAATCGCCGAAGCCATCGGAGTGGAGTTTTCGGAGGAGCCGGATGACTCGCAATAAGGTTTATAGTCAGACGAATATCCAATAAATGATGTTAGGAGAAAAGGAGTGAGGGTCGTGTTGGCTAGCGCAGAGTTTCAGTGGTATTATTGGATCGCACCAATTTTGTTACTAAGTTTTTTCGCGATTCTGGCGGGATTATCGATGGGTTACATTCGTCGAGTTTTAGTTCCCCGTTATCGTGGTAAACGGGTCGAATAGTTTGCATCTTGGCTACTAAAGGATCTGTCGATTGGGCATTAGCCGGTCGAGTCGGCCGACGAGTTGCTGGCCCAGATCCACTAGTTAATTCGTATCTTTCTTTTTCTTTAGTCGAAGACTTTTCTGAGTTAACGCGGCAAGCCGAAGTTTTGGTCGCCCACCATACCGGCCTGCGCGCACCAGGGGTGGCCCGAGCGGCGGTACTAGATCGTCACGAATGGCTTGACTCAAATCTTGCTTCTATGCGCAATTTGATTTCCCCGATTCTCCAAAAAGTCAAACCTTCACCATCAGGTTTTTCTCCTCTACAACAACGAGTAACGGCCGCCGAAATAGGTTTTTTACTGGGCTGGATCTCTACGAGAGTGCTGGGACAGTACGACATTTTGGTTCCGGAGGAATCCGAAGATAATCCCAATCGATTGGGCGGGGACGCGGTTTATTACGTCGGCACCAACGTCTTACTGCTCGAAAAGAATTTCTCCTTTCGCCCCCGAGATTTTCGATTATGGATTGCGATTCACGAAGTTACTCACCGAGCGCAATTTCTCGGCGTGCCGTGGATGCGTTCTTATTACACCGGTTTGGTTGAGCAGGCACTGGGAGAAATCGATCCCGATCCGCGTGCGTTGAGAGCCGCGCTGGGTCGTGTGGTTACGGCGATAAGACAAGGCCAGAACCCCTTGACTGATGGCGGTTTGGCCGCTTTGTTCGCCACTCCCAAACAACAAGAGATAATGAAAAAAATTCAAGCCTTGATGTCGCTATTAGAGGGTCATGGCAATCGGGTTATGAATGAACTGGGCCGCGAGCATGTAGCCGGACAAGCCCGCATGGCGCGAGTTCTTGACGCTCGGCGCAGTCGGCGCGGCGCCGCGGCAATTTTTTCTCAATTGATTGGTCTCGACGCCAAGATGCGCCAGTACGAAGTGGGAGAAGCTTTTGTCAAGGCGGTAGAAACTGCGGCGGGACCGCGCGCGCTTGATTCGGCGTGGCGGGGACCAGAGTATCTACCCACGGTTGCCGAGTTAACCGCGCCCGACCTTTGGTTGGCGCGGGTGAGTTTGGGTGCAGCGGTTGTCTGAGATTGCCAATCTGGTTACCGAATCCGGTATTTCACTCGGGCATTAAACGCCATGGTTTTTCTTCCTCGCCCTGATTGGCTCGACCGTTTAGTCGGTATTCCCGGTCTTAATGACGGTGTTGACGCGCTCAACTTAGAAAACCGATTAGGCAAAGTAATAGTTGGGTGTTCGGGCGGCGCCGACTCGCTAGCGTTATTGGCTGTTTCTGTCAGTATCGGGCTCGATGTAGTGGCGGTTCATGTTGATCACGGGTTGCGCCCTGAAAGTGCGCGAGAAACTGATGTAGTGGAGCTGCGCGCCGGCGATTTGGGTGTGACTGTTGATTTACGCCAAGTCGAAGTGGGATTAGGTCCCAATTTGGAGGCGCGGGCGCGCACGGCGCGCTACCGCGCTTTAAGTGACGCGGCCGACGAACACGGCGCGCCAAACATTTTTGTAGGTCATACTGCTGACGATCAGGCGGAGACGGTTTTACTCGCGTTATTGCGAGGTAGTGCGATGTCGGGGTTGGCGGGGATGCCGGTACAGCGCGGCCCAATTATTCGCCCTTTGCTTCAAGTGCGACGGTCGGAGACCGAGGCCTACTGCGCCAAATTGGGATGGGACCCAGTACGCGACCCTAGTAATGATGATCGTGCTTACCGACGGGCATGGATTCGCCACGAGGCTCTACCCTTGCTTTCGCAGGGCGCGGAGCGCGATTTAGTGCCGATACTGGCGCGTCAAGCCGAAGTGCTGCGAGTCGAGAGTGAGTTTCTTGACCAAGCCGCGCGCGCGTTGTGGCCAGGTGGAGACGACACTTCGGCGCAGAACCTGATCGCGGCGCCACTAGCGCTCGCGCGACGAGCCGTCCGGTGTTGGCTAGGTCTTCCCCCACCCTCGTTTGAAGAAGTAGAGCGAGTGTTGGCAGTCGCCAGGGGTGAAGCCACCGCTACTGAAATTTCGGGCGGCCGACGCGTGTGGCGTTCCGCGGGGCAGATGTTGGCCGAGGCGCGGCACTAGCGTAATGGTCATGGGATTACCCGCAGAAAATTGGGATAACGACCCCGCGCTCGGACCGGTAGTAGTCGATAAAGACGACATAAAGATGCGCATCAAAGAATTGGGTGCAGAAATTTCGGCTGATTATGTCGGTCGGGTTCCCCTCTTCGTTGGCGTGCTGAAAGGTGCGGCAATGTTTATGAGTGATCTCGCGCGCGAGATCACTCTTCCGATCGAGTTTGATTACATGTCGGTTTCTTCTTACGGTTCGGCCACTCGAACTAGTGGAGTAGTAAGAATTTTGAAAGATCTTGATGGCGATTTATCAGATCGCGATGTGGTCGTCGTGGAAGACATCGTGGACTCGGGGCTTACCCTTACCTATTTACGCAAGTACCTGGCTGCTCGTAATCCGCGGTCGCTAGAAGTATGTGCTTTATTGCTCAAGGAAGGCTTGCAGAAAACTGACTTAAGCTTGCGCTATGTAGGTTTTCGCATTCCCCCCGATTTCGTAGTGGGCTATGGCCTCGATGTGGCTGAGCGCTATCGAAACCTCGAGTCGGTCCATCAGTACCTTGGGCTTCGTCCGTAGTAAGCCTCGATCGCTAACCTTTAGCTATGGGAAAGAAAAAAATCAATAAAAAATCCTTATCCCCACTCGAAGGGTTCGACGAGAAGCGCATTGCTGCGGCAGTGCGAGAGATCTTGTTAGCAATGGGCGAAGACCCCGATCGCGATGGTTTAGTGCGCACCCCTGAGCGAGTGGCCACCATGTATTCGGAAATCTTTCAAGGTATGCGGGAAGATCCGGCTCGATACTTGGAGGTAACTTTCGAAGCCGAACACGACGAGATGGTTCTTGTACGCGACATCACGATGTTTTCTTCCTGCGAACATCATCTCGTTCCGTTCGGCGGTAAAGCCCATGTCGCTTATATTCCTGGACCCGACGGTCGCATAACTGGTCTATCTAAGATCGCCCGTTTGGTTGATGGGTTTGCGCGACGACCACAAGTACAAGAACGATTGACGACTCAGATCGCCGATGCCCTTGAGGAAAAATTGCAACCCGATGGCGTGTTGGTAATGATTGAAGCCGAACATCTGTGCATGTCGATGCGAGGCGTTCAGAAACCCGGAGCATTGACGATAACCAGCGCGGTGCGCGGTCTGTTCAAAACCAACGCCGCAACTCGGGCTGAAGCGATGAGCCTTATCACTTCGCCCGGCAATCGCCTTTAGGGAAAAGTTTTGGTAGTTTGGGCCGACTTGTGCTCGGTGCGACCCGCAGTTATGGGAATCATCAACGTAACCCCTGATTCATTTTCTGACGGGGGTGAGTTTTTTACCGCCGCCACCGCAATAGCCCACGGATTGGATTTAGTCGCGCAAGGGGCCGACATTCTTGATGTAGGCGGCGAGTCGACTCGACCAGGGTCAAGTTCAGTTGACCCGGCCGAACAATGTCGCAGAGTGCTGCCAGTGATTAGCGAGCTGGCCGCCCTTACTGAAGTGCCGATAAGTATTGATACGCAATCATCGTCGGTGGCCGCGGCCGCGATTGCTGCGGGCGCAAACATTGTTAATGATGTTTCTGCTGGTCGATACGACCCAGAAATTATGAATGTCGCGGCCGAGGCGAAAGTTGGTTATATCGTCATGCACATGCAGGGGGAGCCGTTATCAATGCAAGCCGCACCTAAATACGACGACGTGGTGAGTGAAGTAATTGAGTTTCTCGGCGCCCGCGTCGAATTGGCCCAGCAGACCGGCATCGCTCGCGGCGCGCTCGCGGTTGATCCGGGTATTGGTTTTGGAAAAACTGCCGAACACAACTTTTCGCTGCTGGCCCATTTGGGCCAGATTGGTGATGAATTGGCCGCCCCGGTGCTGGTCGGTACTTCGAGAAAACGTTTTCTTATCCAGTCTGGTAGCCCCGTTGGGGATAGCTCAGGTCCAGGTCCGGTTTATCGTGACGACGAGACGCTGGCCACGGTAGTTTGGGCGCTTAATGTTGGAGCAAAAATTGTGAGAGTTCATTCACCCTTAGCTGCGGTGCGCGCGCGGGCGCTGTTGGAAGTTATGGCGACCGCATGACGGTTTTACGCGGGCGCTGGGCTCAAGGTATTGAGCCCCGAGGTTTCTGTTGGATCGTGCAGGATCGACTCGCGGCATCGGAGCGACCGGGCGGGTTTGCGCGCAATCATCGCAAGATTCGTCGGCAGGAGGAACTCATTTGGCTCGCCGGGCATGGGTTCACTCGCATACTTTCGTTACTCGACTCACCTCATAATTTGCACGCGTACGAAGCCGTCGAGATTGCTTACGAGCACGTTCCGTTGGGTCGCAGCGATGATTGGGCCCAGAGCTTGGCCGCGATCTATTCATTATTGTCAGCTTGGCTCGGCGACGCGTCCGAGAAGATTTTGATTCACTCCGAGGAATTCGGATATCGGCTTACTGGAGTACTTACTGGCTATTTACTTTATTCCGGATTCGTTACTGAGGCGCCCCATGCAGTCGTAGCCATGGAGAAAATTATTGGTCGCCAACTTGATGCCACGGGAAGAGAGATTGTTGCCGCCACCGTAGATGCGGGTTTGGTGGGACGAGGAAAGTGAGTGATCTCGTACTAATAGCGGGGCTACAAGTTAGTGGAATACACGGGGTCTTGCCCGAAGAACGCGAGCGGCCCCAACCGTTTGCGGTTGATGTCGAGCTGAGTGTTGACCTTAGTTCGCCCGGATTAAGCGACGACTTGAGCGACACGGTCGATTACGGCGAGATTTCGATAGCGGTTGGTAAAATAGTTAGTGAGGAAAGTTATTTTTTATTAGAACGATTAGCAAGCCGCATTGCTGAGGTTTGTCGAAGTGACGAGCGAGTAACCCGTGCCGTAGTTACCGTGCGCAAATTAAAACCGCCGATATCTCTTGGTCCGATATCTCTTGGTGTGGATTATGTCGGCGTCCGCATTGAGCGGTGACCATTCGGGTGTACCTCGGCCTCGGTGCGAACCTGGGCGACAGTTTGGCCAACCTGCAGAAGGCAGTCGCGGGTCTGGGCCAAGAACCGCGTGTTGAAGTGCAGGCAGTTTCTTCGGTTTACTCCACTGCGCCAGTGGGTGGGCCCGCCCAGCCCGACTATCTCAACGCGGTGGTCGCGATTGATACCGATTTGAATCCCGAAGAAGTTCTTGCTCTGGCCCACGCGTTGGAAGCTAACGCGCAAAGAGAACGCACTGTGCACTGGGGGCCGCGCACTCTTGATATCGATGTTCTCCTTTATGGCGCCGAGACGATAGTGGAGCCCGATTTAATTATTCCGCACCCCCGTATGTGGGAACGGGGGTTTGTGGTAATACCGTTAGCCGAAATAGCTCCCGAACTCGTTTCCGCGTCGGCCTTGGCCGCGGTAACCGACACTGCGGTCGTGTGTACCGATTTGGTACTGGTCCCGCAATGAAAGAGTCGCAATGTTGACCCTAACTACCGTCGACGAAGTGCGGGCTATCACCGATGCGGCGCGTCGAGCGGGTGAGGTGGTGGGTTTTGTTCCGACCATGGGCGCTCTCCATGATGGTCATCGATCATTACTGAAGGCGGCCCGACACGAATGCCAATCGGTAGGTATTTCGATCTTCGTTAATCCGCCGCAGTTTGGTCCGAGTGAGGATTTTGATACTTACCCACGCGACTTGTTAACCGACTCATTGATTGCCGAAGCTGAAGGCGCCGACTGGCTATTCGCACCCTCAGTGGCCGAGATGTATCCCGATTCCGCGAGAACTTCAGTGCATGTCGCGGATTTAACCGAAAGGTTGTGCGGTGTTTCCCGCCCTAATCATTTCGATGGCGTTACTACTGTGGTCGCGAAACTATTTTCTATTTGCGGACCGGCCCGTGCTTATTTTGGTCGCAAGGACGCGCAACAACTAGCGGTAGTCCGTCAAATGGTGCGCGACTTGGATCTTCCGATCGAAGTAGTCGGTTGTCCAACCGTGCGCGACCAAGACGGACTGGCAATGTCGAGTCGCAACGCGAGGCTGAGTCCTAACGAGCGCACTGCGGCGGCGGTAATCCCGCGTGCTCTTAACGCCGCTACCGAGGCAATAGTCAAGGGCGATCGCAACCCTGATGCGATTAAGCAGGTTCTCACCGAATTCATCGAAGCGGAACCGTTGGCGGAAATCGATTACGTCGAGATCGTCGATGGCGTAACGCTGGCTCCACTCGGTGGTGAAATCGCCCAGAGATGGCCCGACCAAGTGTTGCTGGCAGTGGCGGTGCGATTTGGCGCTACTCGACTCATTGATAATGCCTCGGTGGTAATTACCGCTGCGGGTATTGAAGTCGTTTACTAAGTCCAGAATCCTGTCCGGCGACCTTCCGGCCACCTTCCGGCCACCGGTCGAGCTCATCGCAGTAGTCGTAGGCTGATCAAATGTTCGACCTCATTGTTCTTGGCGGTGGCGTAGCGGGGCTCACCGCCGCAGTGCGCGCGACCCAAGGCGGGCAGTCGGTTGCTCTAATCACTAAAGCGGGGTTAGGTGCGTCGGCCACCCAATACGCCCAGGGCGGAATAGCGACAGTGTTAAATGACGAGATCGATTCGCCGGAGTTGCATTTCTCTGACACGGTCGCTGCTGGTGCGGGACTGTGCGACGAAGACGCGCTGCGCGTGTTGGTGACTGAAGGCCCCGATCGAGTCAACGAGTTGATTGCGATGGGTGCTCGCTTTGATCAAGTTGATGGCAGTCCGGCACTTACTCGTGAAGGCGGGCACTCATTGCCCCGAATTTTGCATGCCGGCGGCGATGCTACTGGTGCTGAAATTGAGCGAGCGTTAGTAGCGGCAGTACAAGCCACCGCGACTTATATTCAAGAGCGTTGGTTCGTCAGAGAATTGGTTATTGAACATGGGCGCGCGGTTGGCGTTCGAGTTTTAGACCCTGATGGCGAGATACATGAACTTCGCGCTCGCAACATCATTCTTGCTACCGGAGGCGCGGGCCAGTGTTATGCAGTAACTACCAATCCTTCAATTTCAACCGGCGACGGAATTGCCATTGCTTTGCGCGCGGGAGTAGCAGTTGCCGATCTCGAATTTATGCAGTTCCATCCCACCGCCCTGCATTCGTCGTCTATGCCGCGACCGTTACTCTCCGAGGCTCTGCGTGGTGAAGGCGCAATTCTGCGGGACGAGAACGGTGTCGCTTTCATGGCGGCTGAACACCCGCTGGGCGACTTGGCTCCACGCGATGTAGTTGCCCGCGCCATAACTCGTCGTTGTCAAGCGAGTGGTGTGGATCATCTTTGGCTCGACGCGCGCGGGTTGAAAAATATTGAGAACCGTTTTCCTACGCTATGGCGCACGGGCCAAGCGGCCGGCCTCGATCCGACGGTTGACTGGCTGCCGGTCGCTCCCGCGGCGCATTACTTGTCGGGGGGAGTCTGCGTTGATCTCGATGGGGCGTCTAGCCTCCCCGGCTTATGGGCGTGCGGCGAGACCGCTTGTTCGGGAGTCCACGGCGCCAATCGCTTAGCTTCTAATTCACTACTCGACGGTTTAGTTTTTGGTTCTCGTTGCGTCGAGGCAATTTTGTCAGGCAAAGATGCTCCCGAGTCGACGGGAGTATTACGGGGAATTCTTGAAATAGTTCAGCCGTATTCACCGCTAGTAACAACCACTAATGATTACCGTCGCGACGGAGCGTCTAGCCGGGAAGAGTTGCAAAAAATTATGACCGATAACGCCGGAGTGCTGCGGGACGCTGATTCTTTGGCGCGTGCGTTAGTCGAACTCAAAATGCTCACTCCGCATGGACCCGAGGTTGATAATCTCTGCACCATAAGTCAGGCGATTGTGAATTCGGCATTGCTCCGCGAAGAATCTCGGGGCACGCACAGCCGACTTGATTTTCCCGAAACCCGGGCAGAATTTCGGGGTCGGTTTGTAATCGTCGCCGGTCAGTCGCCGGAACTTGTCCATCTAGCCGAAACGGCCACAGTATGACTCCGGATATTTCGTTTGATCCACCCGCCGCCGCAATTGCCGATGTGGTGGCCCGAGCGATTGCGGAAGACCTAGGACCGTTGGGCGATATCACCGCGGCACTGCTTCCGGTTACTGCAAAAGGGTCGGCCACCGTAGTGGCGCGTCAGGCGGGAGTACTAGCCGGAACTGCATGCGGAACTGAAGCTTTTCGACTCATAGATCCTGATTTAAAAATTAAGTGGAAAATGACAGACGGTGCCGCACTTGCGCCTGGTGATGTGGTGGGAGAAGTCACTGGTCTTATTGCCGCCATTGTTACCGCCGAGCGCACAGTGCTTAATTTCCTCTGTCATCTTTCGGGCATCGCGACCGCAACTCGGAGTTTTGTTGATTTAAGTTCGGTACCAATCGCCGACACTCGCAAGACTCTTCCGGGTCTGCGCGCTCTTGAGAAAGCCGCGGTGCGGGCTGGTGGTGGAATTAACCATCGCAGTTCGCTCTCCGAGATGGTTCTAATAAAAGACAACTATTTAGTCACCGTGGGAATTGCCGAGGTGGTGGCGCGCGCTCGCGAACTGTGGCCCGACAAACAAATCGAAGTGGAATGCGATCTCGCCGCCGATGTTGATGAAGCCGTGGCCGCGGGAGCCGATATTGTGATGCTCGACAATATGACTCCGGCCGCAGTTAAAGAATGTGTCGACCAAGTCCGATCGGGTGCTCGACCGGATACTCGGATCGAGGTTTCTGGCGGAGTTACTCTCGCCACCGTGGCGGCTTATGCGGCCGCTCGACCGGATTTCATCTCTACGAGCGCGATAACCCAGTCGGCTCCTGCTCTCGATTTGGCTTTTGATCGCGATTTTTCCAAGGAGAACACGACGCGGGGGTCAAAAAGTGAGAATATTGGTACGGCATGTTGCTAACACCATGCTGCTAACAATCGATGTAGGAAACACCCAAACCGTCCTTGGCTTATTCGACGGAGTCGAATTGACCGAGCACTGGCGAATTGCCACGGTCGCCGAACGCACGGCTGATGAACTCGCGCTGCTGATAAAACAATTTTTAGCGGGATCGTTAGATAAAGAAAAGCCCGCCATCACCGGTGTTGCGATTTCATCAGGAGTGCCGCGCGTCACTGCCGAACTACGAGAAATGGCGGTCGCAGTATTCGGTTTTCCCGCTTTGGTCATTGAGCCGGGAGTGCGTACAGGAATGCCGATTCTTTACGACAACCCTAAAGAGGTTGGGCCCGACCGAATCGCTAATGCGGTTGCGGCCTACGAACAATATGGCGGCCCATCGATCGTGGTTGATTTTGGAACCGCTAATACGATTGAAGCAATTAGTGATAAAGGGGAATATTTAGGTGGCGCGATATTCCCCGGCATCGAAATCTCAATGGACGCGCTGTTCGGTCGGGCGGCCGCATTGCGCCGAGTCGAGTTAGTGGCCCCCCGCCAAGTAATAGGAAAGTCGACGGTAGAGTCGATCCAATCGGGTGCGGTCTACGGCTTTAGCGGCCAAGTCGATACTCTCGTCCGCTTATTTGAAAAAGAATTGGGAGAATGCACGGTTATTGCTACCGGTGGTCTGGCGTCGCCAATTCTGGAGTTCTCTACAACTATTCAGCATCACGAACCGTGGCTAACTCTCCAAGGTCTACGGATAATTTTCGAGCGCAACCAATGAGTAATGAAGATGTGAACTCCGGTTCGGGGGCCCCGGCTGAACGAGAACGCCGGCTCGCAAAAGTAGAAGCCCTGCGCGCCTCCGGCAAAGAGCCCTATCCGGTTCGTTTTGATCGCACTCATACTGCGGCCGAAATATTGGCACACTGGTCGCATATTGAATCGGGCACTGAAACGACCGATGAAGTCAGAGTTGCCGGGCGAATTTTATTGTTGCGTCGTCAAGGAAAGTTGACTTTCGCTACTTTGCGCGATGGATCGGGCGAAGTGCAGTTATTCGTCTCGCGTGCAGAGATGGGTGATGAAGCTTTCGCGGCTTTCGACGATCTTGATCTGGGCGACTGGGTAGGAGTGCGCGGACGGGTTATGAAAACTCGTAAAGGCGAATTGTCGGTTAAAACTGACGAGTTTGAATTACTAGCAAAAGCGTTGTTGCCATTACCCGAAAAATGGCATGGGCTGACTGATGTCGAGACTCGATTCCGACAGCGTTATGTCGACCTCATAGCTAACGAAGATGCCCGCCGTATTTTTGCGGTGCGGTTTTCGGTGCTCGCAACTTTACGAAAAGTATTCAGTGATCGAGGTTTTATAGAAGTCGAGACTCCGGTACTACACGCGCAGGCGGGTGGAGCCGCGGCGCGTCCGTTCGTAACTCACCACCAAGCTCTCGACATGCCTCTCAGTTTGCGCATTGCTCTCGAATTGCATTTAAAACGACTGCTGGTGGGAGGAATGGAAAGAGTTTTTGAGATCGGCCGAGTTTTTCGCAATGAAGGTATCTCTACTCGACACAATCCCGAATTTACGATGTTGGAGGCTTATCAAGCTCTGGCCGATTACACCGACATGATGACTCTGGTGGAAGAATTGGTCGCGGCGTGCGCGCAAGCGGCCAACGGCACCACGGTGATAACCATCGACGGCGTCACCATCGACCTGGCTCCACCCTGGCCCCGTCGCACCATGATTGAGTTGATTAGCGAATCCACCGGTAGCGATGTTCATCCGGGGCTAGCACGGGAAAAACTTGAAGCTATTTGTGATGAATTAGCGGTTGCCCATAGCCCGAAATCGTCTTCCGGACAATTGATACTTGATATCTACGAAAAAACGGTTGAACCCAACCTCATCAATCCGACATTCGTCCTTGATTACCCGCGCGACGTTTCGCCGCTGGCGCGTACTCATCGCGACGATGCTGAGCTGGTTGAGCGTTTTGAAGCGGTGGTAATGGGCCACGAACTTGCCAATGCTTTTAGTGAACTTAATGATCCGGTCGATCAACGCGCCCGATTTGAAGCCCAAGATGCCCTCGCCGCCGCGGGCGACGCTGAAGCCCACGGGGTAGATAACGATTATGTACGAGCACTTGAACACGGATTGCCCCCGTGTGGCGGTTTGGGAGTTGGAGTAGACCGGCTCGTTATGTTGCTGGCGGAAGTGAATTCAATCAGGGAAGTAATTCTTTTCCCCCATTTACGACCTGAGCGCGACCGAGCCGAAGAAACTGATTAGTTAACCCGATTCATCAACTGCTCGATAAACCGTCCGAGTTCACTTACGACTGCGGGGTCGAGGTTGTTGGCGCCTGATAGCACCTCACGTGCTTTGGTCGCGTGATCGGTTGCTACTGCTCGCGCGGCCGCCAGCGCGTGGGGGGTCACCGCTAAATTGCGTACTTGGTCGAGACGGTCGCCCGAAAGTGGTCCACCGAGATGGCCGCGCAACTCGGGAACTTCTTGCAGGGCGTAAATAACGGGGAGAGTGTAAATACCTTCCACCAGGTCTTGGCCGACGGGTTTTCCTAGCACTTCCTTCGTTGCAGTTAGATCAAGTACATCATCAACTATCTGAAAGCACATTCCGAGATGGTGACCGAATTGAGTTAGTGAATCAAGAGTGGCTTCGTCGACCCGAGTTACCATTCCACCCACTCGACAAGCAGTAGCAAACAGCGCGGCAGTTTTACCGTCGATGGCGCTTAAGTAGGAATCTTCTGACCGGTCTACATCGAACAGATGCTTGAGTTCAAGAATTTGACCTCGACAGAGTTCACCGATTGTGTCAGCGAGTAGCGCGGCTACATCAGCGCCTAACGAAGCCGCGAGGGACGAAGCTCGGGCAAGTAGATAGTCGCCCGAAAGAATGGCGACGATATTGCTCCAGCGCGCATTGACGCTGGGAACGCCTCGGCGAGTTTCGGCTTCGTCGATAACGTCGTCGTGGTGAAGGGAACCTAGATGGACCAACTCGCACGCCACCGCGCCGGTAATGACTTCATCAGAACACGAACTAGATCCTTGCGCGGCGTAGACCGAGCAAAGAGTAAGGGTGGGGCGGACTCGCTTGCCTCCGGCCGTCGACAGGTGACCGGCAACTTCGTTCAAAAAACGATCTTCGTGACTGACCGCCGATTGCAAAGTTTCTTCGACGCGAGCCAAATCATTTTTTAGCGGCTCAAGGTCTATGCTGGCGGTGGTCATACACCTACGCTACGAGCCATTGGTATTAGTCATCAAGCCGAGGGAACAAAATCGACCCCTGATGACGTTTAGTTGAATATCTCGTTTCTTAAAGAGGTTTTATTAGGAGAATCCGACGGCCCCAAGCCCTAGAATGGGGTAGGTAAGGTTAATTGGCGAAGAAAGGAGCACCGTGTTTGAACGCTTCACCGACCGAGCTCGACGAGTCGTTGTACTCGCTCAGGAAGAAGCACGCCTGCTCAATCACAATTACATCGGCACCGAACATATTTTGCTGGGGTTAATCCACGAAGGTGAAGGGGTTGCGGCTAAAGCGCTGGAGTCTCTCGGTATTTCTCTGGAAGCAGTGCGAGCGCAGGTTGAAGAAATTATCGGTCAGGGCGGACAAGCGCCGTCCGGACACATCCCCTTTACTCCGCGAGCAAAAAAAGTCCTTGAACTTTCTTTGCGTGAAGCACTTCAACTCGGACATAACTACATAGGCACCGAGCACATTCTTTTAGGATTGATCCGCGAAGGTGAAGGTGTCGCGGCTCAAGTATTAGTAAAACTGGGTGCCGATCTGTCGCGCGTTCGACAGCAAGTTATTCAACTTCTTTCCGGCTACGCCGGCGATAAGGAAGGCGTCAGCGCGGGTCCCGGTAGTTCAAGCGACGCGCAGCCATCAGGTTCGTTAGTTCTTGACCAATTTGGGCGCAACCTCACCCAAATGGCGCGCGAGAAAAAGCTTGATCCCGTCATCGGGCGCGAAAAAGAAATTGAGCGAGTCATGCAAGTTTTGTCTCGTCGCACCAAGAACAATCCGGTTCTCATTGGTGAACCGGGGGTGGGCAAGACGGCAATTGTTGAAGGACTTGCCGCCAGCATTGTTGCGGGAACCGTTCCCGAAACCATTGAATCGAAGCAGTTGTATACCCTCGACCTCGGAGCTTTGGTTGCCGGTTCGCGTTACCGCGGTGATTTTGAAGAACGGCTTAAGAAAGTTCTCAAAGAGATTAAGACGCGCGGCGACATTATTCTTTTCATTGACGAGCTCCACACTCTTGTTGGTGCGGGCGCGGCCGAAGGGGCTATCGATGCCGCCAGCATTCTTAAACCCATGCTGGCGCGCGGCGAATTGCAGACCATCGGCGCGACCACTCTTGATGAGTACCGTAAGTATCTCGAAAAAGATGCCGCGCTGGAACGCCGATTTCAGCCGATCAAAGTAGAAGAGCCGACCGTTGCTCACACCATTGAAATTCTTAACGGTCTTCGGGACCGTTACGAATCTCACCACCGCGTCACCATCACCGACCAAGCGGTGGTGGCGGCCGCCAACTTGGCCGATCGCTATATTTCTGATCGATTCTTGCCGGACAAAGCCATCGATCTGATTGATGAAGCTGGGTCGCGGTTGCGGATGCGACGCATGCAGGCTCCGCCCGATTTCCGTGAATTGGAAGACGAAATTGCTCAGGTTCGGCGCGAAAAAGATGGCGCGATTGAAGGTCAACAGTTCGAAGAAGCGGCGGCGTTGCGCGATCGTGAGAAAGAACTGCTGGCAAAGCGTTCCGTAAAAGAAACTGAAGCGCGTAGCGAAGGCGTCGACCTGTTCAATGAGGTAACCGAAGAAACTATTGCTGAAGTGTTGGCCTTGTGGACTGGTATTCCAGTTTACAAACTCACCGAAGAAGAAACCGTCAGGCTTTTGCGCATGGAAGACGAGCTGCACAAGCGAGTTATCGGTCAAGAGCCGGCAATCAAAGCAGTGTCGCAGGCTATTCGTCGCACGCGCGCGGGATTGAAGGATCCCAAGCGCCCGTCAGGCTCGTTTATTTTCCTCGGTCCGTCGGGAGTAGGTAAAACTGAAACCGCCAAGACACTGGCCGAGTTTCTTTTTGGTGACGAGGACGCGCTCATTCAGCTCGACATGAGTGAATACATGGAAAAACACACCGTTTCGCGGCTCGTTGGTTCGCCTCCGGGTTACGTGGGATACGACGAAGGTGGCCAACTCACTGAGGCGGTGCGGCGCAAGCCCTTCTCGGTAGTGCTTTTTGATGAAATCGAAAAGGCGCACCCCGATATCTTCAATACTCTGCTACAGATTCTTGAAGACGGTCGACTCACCGATGCCCAAGGCCGCACGGTTGATTTCAAGAACACCGTAATCATCATGACCTCTAACTTGGGTACCGCCGATTTACGCAAAGCCAAGATTGGTTTTGGTAACGCCGACGCGTCAGTAACTTATGAAGCCACTAAGACCAAACTAAATGATGAGTTAAAGCGGCATTTCCGACCCGAGTTTCTTAACCGTATTGATGATGTCATTGTCTTTGCCGAGCTGACTGAAGCCGAAGTTACGCTGATCGTTGATCTTTTGATCAAGCGAGTCCAAGGTCAGCTTGAGTCTCAGGGAATAGCGCTGGAGTTGACCAACGAAGCCAAGTTGCTTTTGGCCAGTAAGGGCTACGACGCTCAGTTGGGCGCGCGACCTTTGCGGCGAGCAATCCAACGCTTCATCGAAGATCCGCTCTCCGAGAAGATTCTCTGGAAAGAATTCCACGTAGGGGAAACCATCGTGGTTGACGCCGAAGGCGAGGAGATTGTTTTCCGGAGTGTTGAGGGCGTGGAGCCTCCACCGGTGGAACTGGCCGGATCGGGTACTGAGACTTAAAAAGTCCTCCGAGTTCATGTCGCGAGTTTTGTCTAGGCGCGCGGCGGTTTGCGCGGTGGCACTCGCGATTCTGGTTTCGGGTTGTGAGGTTGATGCCACCGTCGCGATCACCGTTCACCCCAATGGCCACGGAGTGGTTCGAGTGGTGGTCACCGCTGATGCCGAGGCGGTAGCGGCGTTGGAAGCAGGAGGTAAATCTCTCGCCACCGCTACTCGATTGGGCGATCTGACCGCGGCCGACTGGGCAGTCGGAGAATGGACCAAGAAAACTGATGGATCGGCTGCGATCGTATTGACTCACAAGTTTGATTCGGTCGATCAGGTCGGCCCGTTAGTGACCGAATTGAACGGTGAGTTTGGCCCCGTAAAAAAATTGCGGGTAGTAAAAAATAAATCTTTAATCGGTACCGAGTATTCCGTTAGCGGTGAATTGATTAAACCTAGAACTGGGATAGCGGAAGACACCGAAATTGCGGCCAATTTATCTAAGTTAGGCATCGATCAGGCGGTAATCGATAAGCAATTGCTGGATCAGGTTGACTCGGCATTTTCTTTAACGATAATTACTCATCTTCCTGACGGTGAAACGACAATTATTAAAGCGAAGACCCGGGCCACGCGTACTCCGTTCGATGTGTCGGCGCTGGTCGTAGATACGGTTCGGTTGGTATGGCTAGGAGCGGCTTTTATTCTGTTGCTGCTAGCGATTTATCTATTTCTTACCCGCGGTCGCTCGCGTCGCGCTCGGCCGATTCGCCGCGCTTCACAAAGGCGTAATGGCCGTCGTGGCTCTCAGCCTGCTCTCAGGACGGATCGGAATACTGGTAATCAGTAAGCGATGGTCGCTTACTGGAAGGAGCGACATGCAATCAGTAAGCAATCGCAAGTCGGCTCGCACAGGATTGCGACTTGGTCTTGCGGGTCTAATATTGGCAGTGGGTGGACTCACTTTGATTCCCGCCACTGCCGCCGGCGCGACCGTTGGGGCGGCCGGTCCGCAGGGGCCCAGTTGCGGAACTGTAAAAGTTAAAAGTAATCAAGTAATAGTTGGGCAAACTTTCTACAAGGGAACTTATGAAGTTCATACTATGGGAATGTCTTGCCGTAAAGTTTTGGGAAAGAGTGGGATTTTTCAGGAATTTATTAATCTCCGCGATAATGAAAAGCTGCCAAGCCCTTGGCGATATCTTGAAGGCGCGGTTGGAGCACCCAAGTTCGTTAAAGGTCCCGGTACCGGATTTAGAGTCCAACGAATTTCAGATTAGGGCGCAATTGGTTTGCCGTAATCTTTCGATCGATTAGAACCGGCCATTCTACGGATCAGAAGGTTGGGGGTTCGACTCCCTCCGAGCGCACCGGTTAATCAGCATTATAAACTCGCATTTTTATTGCCACAACGCGCGGGGATTATCGCGACCATTAGATCTAAGGTTAGAAAGTGGTCAAGCCCAAGGTCGTGATAGCCCTCGCGTTTAGTCTGCTGTTCGCGCTCGGCCGATAGCGCAATCTCCACAAAGACGTAATGGTCGTCGTGGCTCTCAGCCTGCTCTCAGGACGGATCGGAATACTGGTAATCAGTAAGCGATGGTCGCTTACTGGAAGGAGCGACATGCAATCAGTAAGCAATCGCAAGTCGGCTCGCACAGGATTGCGACTTGGTCTTGCGGGTCTAATATTGGCAGTGGGTGGACTCACTTTGATTCCCGCCACTGCCGCCGGCGCGACCGTTGGGGCGGCCGGTAATCGTCACCCGCAATTGACCGCGGAGCAGAAAACCTGCCTCGATGGTCAGGGCATCACTAGGCCGGAAAAAGGCACCAGACCGACCGCGGAGCAGCGGGCGGCATTTAAAACCGCGGCAACTGCGTGCGGTATTGAGCTTCCGGCTCGCGGCGGTCATCGTCGCTCCCAATTGACCGCGGAGCAGAAAACCTGTCTCGAAGGTCAGGGCGTCACTAAGCCGGAAAAAGGAACCAGACCGACCGCGGAGCAGCGGGCGGCGATTAAAACCGCGGCAACTGCGTGCGGTATTACCCTTCCGGCTCGCGCCAGCTAAGGCCAAGTAATCAGTTAAGTAAGCGCTAAAGCACGACCGGCGCGCTTTAGCCGGTAGATAGTGAGCTAACGGGGCGCGGCGCACATAGTGGGCCGCGCCTCAGTTTGTATTCGGGTTCGTATTCGGCGGACCGCGCGTGCTAAAAAATCGCCGTGGCTGGACTCGACCTCGGACCTTACGAAGCTCACGGCGAAAGGATTTCTTTTGCTGGGGTGGGGGGAGTCGAAATAGCTGCCAGTTATGCAGTTCCGACGGTAGGCGAAATACCCGCCGCGGACTTGCGCGGACTGGTTATTCACCCCGACTTCATGGGATTGCGCCCACTCTTTGACGACATGAGTTGGCGTTTAGCGACCCACGGGTTCGCGGTTATTTGTCCCGATCCGTTCGTGCACTTGCCCGCCGAAGTGCGCAACGGAGAAGATCTGGTAGCAAAAATGCGAGCAGTGGCCGGTCTTGACGACAAGAATCAGATTCAGGACTTAATATCCGCCGCGAACCGGCTGGCGACCTTGACGACCACGACCACGATGAATATCACCGGGTTTTGTTTAGGCGGTATGCAAACTTTGAAAGCGGCTACGACCGGACGGTTTGACCGAGCGGTTTCGTTTTACGGTCAGTTACGGCTTCCGCCGGAGTGGCAGGGCGGAACCATGATGGGGCCGATGGGAAATCTCGATCAGGTGTGTCCTACTTTGGCCATTTTGGGTGGAGTAGATCCTTATACTCCCGACGCCGATGTTTTGGCGTTGCGGGAAGAGTGGCGCGACCGACCCGACTGCGAGATCTTTTCTTATCCCGAAGCCGATCATGCGTTTGTACACGATCCTGACCGCCCAACGCACCGCGCGGCCGACGCGGCCGACGCGTGGCGCCGAACTCTCGATTGGTTTAGTTACTAGCCCTTACCCGCAGCCCGCGCTACCAGTGCGGCGCGATTGCGGATGGTGTAATTATTTCGACCTTCTAGGCCTATCCATTCGAGCTTTAGGAACAGCGCTATCGCTTTATTCACTCGTTCGCGCGACGCACCAACCATGGCCGAAAGTTCTTCTTGGGTCAGTGTGAGGATGAAGTTAGTTTGGTTTCCCGAAAGTTCGAGTAGGCGTTTAGCGGTACGGGCGGGAACGTCGAGAAACATAGTATCGGCTAGAGCTTCGTCGGTAATGCGCAACCGTTCGACTATTAAGCGCACTACTAACCACAGCATGTCGGGATATTTATTAAACACTTCCCGCACTGCCTGATAATCGAATTCAAGAACTTGAGAGTCGATGAGGGCGCGAGCATCGGCCGATCGTGGCGCGTCGTCGAAGAGCGGAAGTTCGCCAAACAGTTCGCCGTCTTCGAGTACTGCTATTACCGTTTCCCGGCTACTCCCCGCCGCACTCGCGATAGCGATACGGCCATGCTCGACGACGAAGAGACTGGTGCTGGAGTCACCCTGATTGAAAATCGTGGCTCCTCGCGGAACATCGCGCAAGGTCGCGTTTTCGCTTAGTAGCGCCCGCACATCGGGCGGAAGCGAGGAAAAGATCACGGTGGAATCGAGTGGATGACCGGCGGACATGCCCTTACATTATTCCGCAGGCACATTATTCCGAAGCCAGGGTAAAAGATAAGGCGACGGGGTTGGATGGTTTTACCCGTCGGTAAGTTGGCGATACTTATGGTACAATTGACGGTTCCCCCGCCGTTTTTAATACCCGCGTGTTGTGCGCGCGGTTTATATAGAGGCTTATATGGCATTTACTGTTGGTGACAAGGTCGTTTATCCGCATCACGGAGCGGCGATTATTGAAGAGAAAGTCAAGCGTTTCCCTCCGAAAGATGAGGACGGAAAAGTTGGCAAGAAAATCGACTACTTCGTACTCCGGATCACCTATGGCGATCTCAAGGTTTCGATTCCGTGTTCGAAGGCCCATCAGATCGGCTTGCGCGACGTAATTAACGATGAAGAGGTAGAAGAGGTCTACACGGTATTGCGCAAAAAAGAAGCGCGTATGCCCTCAAACTGGTCGCGGCGATTTAAGAACCATGTAGAAAAACTTAAAAGCGGCGATATTTATCAGGTAGCGGAAGTGGTAAGAAACTTAACCTTGCGAGAGGCCGATAAGGGACTTTCGGCGGGTGAGAAACGAATGCTGGCGAAGGCTCGGCAAATTTTAGTTTCTGAACTTACTTTTGCCCTTGATGTCGATGAAGAAACGGCCGAAACTCAGCTTGACGAAGTGTTGGCCAGCCCCGAAGTTCCGGTAAAGAAATCCGCCCCGAAAAAAGCCGCCCCTAAAAAAGTTCCGGCCAAGAAAGCCGCCCCGAAAAAAGTTCTGACCAAAGCCCCAGAAAAAAAAGCCGCTCCTAAAAAAGCCGCTCCTAAAAAAGCCGCCTCGGCTCCTTCGTCCAGTCAATAAATCCCCATGGAGCGACCGACACGGGAGCGTACGGGAGCCATCGTTGTGGCCGCCGGACGGGGAGAGCGTTTGGGTGCGCCCAAACAGTTTCTTACTGCCGGTTCAATTCGTTTAGTTGATCACGCGGTAGCGGCGGCGGCGGTTACCTGTGACGAAGTGGTGGTGGTATTACCGGCTAACCAAAGTTGGGATGGCGCCGAAGTCTGGGCTGCGGTCGTCGGTGGCGAAACTCGCGCCGATTCAGTGCGAGCCGGTTTGGCCGCGCTGTCGATGGATATCGAAATTGTGGTGGTTCACGACGCGGCCCGACCGCTAGCTTCACCCGAATTGTTCACCCTAGTTATCGATGTAGTGCGGTCGGGTGCTGATGCCGCGGTGCCCGCGATCCCGGTGGCCGACACGCTCAAACGGGTGGTGGCGGATCAAGTGATTGAGACTGTCGATCGCGCGGGCTTGGCCGCGGTGCAAACCCCGCAAGCTTTTCGCAGTTCGGTGTTGCGGCGCGCTCACGAAGAGGCTCCCGACGCTACTGATGATGCGGGTTTAGTGGAGGCCGCTGGTGGTCGGGTAGTCGTAGTAGCGGGCGACGCGCGCAATATCAAGGTGACCACCTTGGCCGATGTAGCTATCGTCGAGGCGCTGATGGCTGAGGCGGGACAATGAATCTACGGGTGGGTTTGGGTTTTGATGTTCATCCGTTCGGTGGCACCGGCCCGCTAATTCTTGCTGGCGTGGAGATTCCTGGCGCGACCGGCTTAGTTGGCCACTCCGATGCTGATGTTGCGGCCCACGCGGTGGCCGACGCGTTGTTGGGTGCGGCGGGATTGCCCGATCTTGGCTCCGTCTTTCCGGCCTCGGATAAAAAAATTCGCGGCGCCTCATCTATTGGTCTGCTAGCCGCAGTTGTTGAACTAGTTGCCGACGCCGGTTGGCAGGTAATAAATATTGACGTAGTCATTGCCGCCGAACAACCACCGTTGGCTAGTTATATCGCCGCTATGGTTAGCAATCTTTCGACCACAGTGGGTGGGGCGGTATCGGTAAAACCAAAGCATGCCGAAGGGGTGGGCGCAGTAGGCCGCGGCGAAGGTGTCGCGGCGTGGGCGGTGGCGCTGCTTGAGAGTCGGTTGGAGTCTTAGGCGTGCGTATCTACGACACTCAATTACGCGAAAAAGTTGATCTAACTTTTCGAGACCAAGGGAAAGTATCTATTTATGTTTGTGGCCCTACGGTTTACGATGTTCCGCATGTCGGTCACGGCCGCACCGCGATTGTCTTTGACAATATCCGCCGCTATCTAATCTGGTCGGGTCTAGAAGTAAATTTTGTTAGCAACATAACCGATATTGAAGACAAAATAATCGCGCGCGCGGCACGCGACGATTTAACTGAAAATGCAGTAGCACATGAATTTGAAGATAAGTATTTTGTCGAGATGGAGCGTCTTGGAGTAATGCGACCCGACGCAGTTCCCCACGCCACCGAATACATCGAAGCGATGCTTAACTTGATTAGCGATTTAGTAGCGCGGGGCCACGCTTATGTCATTGATGACGACGGAGTTTATTTCGATGTCGCGTCTTATCCCGAATATGGCCGCTTGGCCCATCGCGATCTTGCCGATTTACTCAAGTCGGCGGGAGCCCGCGTTGAAATTAATTCCGCTAAACGCAATCCCGTTGATTTTGTATTGTGGAAAACGGCTAAGCCCGAAGAACCGAGTTGGGATTCTCCTTGGGGTCCGGGTCGACCGGGATGGCATATTGAATGTTCGGCGATGGCCCTCGAGCTACTCGGTGATAATTTCGATCTTCACGGCGCGGGTGACGACCTGGTCTTTCCTCATAATGAAAATGAAATTGCCCAGTCGATGGCGGCCGGCCATGCATTTGCTCGTCACTGGATACATTCCGGAATGGTGCAGATTGGTGCCGAAAAGATGTCAAAGTCGACGGGCGACTTTCGCACTTTGGCCGATGCGCTCAACGCTTACGGTCCCGCGGCGTTTCGTTTAGCGGTACTGCAGGCTCAGTACCGCTCGGCAATGGAGCTCGGTGACACGGAGCTCGCCGCCGCCGCCAGTGCGATTGATCGTATCGACTCTTTACTTCGGCGCGCGACCGCGGCGGGCATTAGTTCGATTTCGATCGACGCCGAGCGCGTGGCTCGTTTCCGCTCGGCAATGGACGACGATTTCGCGACCCCCGCGGCACTGGCAGTTATTTTCGATTCGGTTGGCGAAGCGAATCAAGCGCTTGATCGGGAAGATATTGATACTGCTGCGGTACTGGTTGCTACTGTCCGACAACTTTTGGATGTACTGGGAATAGTCGCGAGCGCCGGCGAGGTGACGACTGACGAACGCATTGATCAACTTATTACTGACCGTGAAAACGCGCGTGATGGCCGCGACTTCGTGACCGCCGATCGGATTCGTGATGAGTTAGAAGCCGAAGGAATTATTATTGAAGACAGTGCGGCGGGCACAACCTGGTATCGCCGATGAGCGCGGCTCGTAAACAATCGGGTGGATTGGGCGGCGAGATAGTTCCGGGCCGCCAAGCAGTAAGGGAATTAGTTATTGCTAAGCGACGCCGCATTCATTCAGTGCTAGTTGCACGCGAGCAAGACCCAAACGACCGGCTTGAAGAAGTGTTGGAACTGGCGCGGGACGCGGGCGCCGATGTGCGGATGGTAAGTCGGGACGATGTTGCTAAAGAAGCCCGAATCGAAACCCACCAAGGAATTGTTGCTCGGGCCGAGCCGGTTCTCGAAGTTCGCTTAGACGATCTTTCGGTACCTACCGCGTTTCTAGTCGCGCTCGATGGTGTAACTGATCCTCGTAATTTGGGCGCGGTGCTGCGAACCGCCGAAGTGGCGGGCGCTACGGGTGCGGTGTTAGCTCGTCATGGCGGTGCGATGCTAAGCCCCGCCGCGGTGAAAGCCGCCGCGGGAGCGGTCGAACATCTTCCGTTGACTTTGGTCTCGGGTATTGCCGCGGCGTTAGAAAATTTACGGCGCGCCGATATCTGGAGTGTGGGTCTTGATCACACGGGTCCGACTTCGGTTTACGACCTAACCGTGGCTACTGGACCTGTCGTTCTAGTACTGGGAGCGGAAGGAGCGGGCCTTTCTCGGCTGGCGCGTGAGCGCTGCGATATTTTGGCGGCTATCCCGACTCATGGTTCTATTAATTCACTCAATGTTTCGGCCGCGGCCGCGGTGGCGTGTTTCGAACTCGCCCGACGTCGTGCGGCCGATAGTCTCGATGCTGCGCCGGGTTAGCTCAGTTGGTAGAGCTCCGCTCTTGTAAAGCGGTGGTCGTTGGTTCGATTCCGACACCCGGCTCCACTATCGCCTTGTTAGCGGGCAGCATCCGCGAACTGTCGCTCGAAAACGGTAATAATCGTTGAGTCATGGATATGTCTGATTCTTTACCTAGTGATCCCGAAAGTCATTCGGAGTTGAACCGCGAATATCCCGAGTCCGACCGATTGATTCTTGAGTTTGAGCGTTCGTGGTGGATGAATCCGGGCATTAAATCGGCGCAAATACGGGCCCGCTTCGGAATGTCACCACCTCGCTATTATCGTCGATTAACCGAGATTATGGATAATCCCACTGCGCAAAAATATGACCCCATGACGGTAAAGCGTTTATTGCGAGCTCGACTTCGTCGTCGCACCGCGCGTTTTGAAGTCAATCGAGCTCATCCGAGTGCACCGTGAGTACCTTCGCACTCCCTTCTTCATCGCGATCGTTGAAACGAATACCGCGCGTTCAACCCAATAACGGAATTTCTATTTGGCACCGCGCCGCCCAACGGGGCGTTATTTTGGTTGGGGTAGCAGTTGTGCTCGGAATTATTTTGCTTCAGGTAGTCGATAAAGCGGGTGGCGGTGGCGGCGGAAATATTGCTCCGCCGGTAACGAACGGATCCGGTGGAACCACCGTTACCACTGTGGCTGCCGACGCGGGGCGACCACCGGCCGAAGTGCGGGTGCTGGCGCTAAACGGATCGGGAGTTAACGGTGCCGCCGCGACTTTGGCCAACGAGTTGCGCGGTAAGGGCTACGCGATTGCCGGAACTGCGAATGCACCGTTGCAAAACGGCACAACCGTGGCTTGCCGAGCCAAGTTTGAAAAAGAAGCGACGGAACTAGCGGCGGTGGTCGGAAATGGCGCGGTCGTAGGTGCGTTTCCGGTTCCCGACCCCGCGGGTTCTGAGAATGCTGACTGCGTTGTCATTCGCGGTAAATAACTCCACCTCGTGCCCCCGCTTCCCGCGGAATTAGAACCACTAGTTAGCGATCCGCGCACTAGCGCGGTGCTCGTCGACTTTGACGGAACTCTGGCCGCGATTGTTGACCGACCGGAAGATTCCCGTCCGTTGCCGGCCGCCACCGCGGCCCTGACGCGCTTAGTTGCCAAAGTGGGAACGGTGGCGGTTATTAGCGGCCGACCGGTCGATTTCTTAATTTCCACGCTCGCAGTTGAAGGAGTTTTGATTTTTGGGCAGTACGGCTTAGAACGATTAGTTGACGGCAAAATCGTCGTTGACGCTCGCGCTCAACCCGCCGTAGCGATGGTGGCCGAAGCTCGCCGTGCGGCCGCGGTCGCCTGGCCTGATTTAGTTATTGAGCACAAAGGTGATTTGGCGCTAGGAGTTCATTGGCGCACCAATCCTGTAGCGGCACCGACCCCAGCCGAACTCAAAATTTGGGGTGACCAATTCGGTTTGGAGTCATTGCCGGGGCGCATGGCATGGGAGTTTCGCCCCGAAGTTCCAGTTGATAAAGGAGTGGTAACGGACGGATTACTCAATACCCGCGCGGTGCGAGTTGCGCTAGTGGTAGGCGACGATGTGGGTGACATTCCGATGTTTATCGCGTTGGATAAATGGAGTAGTGAAGATCCAAATCGAATCGCGATTCGAGTTGGTGTTCACTCCGAGGAAGCGCCACCAGAGTTATTAGAACGGGCCGATTTAGTCGTTGCGGACCCAGTTGAGTTAGCGGCCGTGCTTACTGCTTTAGCCGATCGGTGCGATCAATAAATTTATCTCGAAATTTATCTCGAAATTTATCTCGAAATTTATTTCGAAATTTATTTCGCGGCGTTAAGTTGATCGGCTAGCCAGTCTGACGGTTTTCTCGCTCCGGCGCGTTTTTGCAACGAGTTGGCCCGTGACGAGCGTTCATCGGACTCCATACTCAAAGCGCGATGTAATGTTTCGGCTACTTGCTCAATGTCGTACGGATGAACCGAAAGCGCATCGGGACCCAATTCGTCCCACGCCCCCGCTTCGGGTGACAAACACAGCACACCATCTCGTTGATTAAGGAGAGGACCTTCTTTGGCGACAAGGTTGAGTCCGTCTTTAATCGGATTTACTAGCAGTACGTCGTAGTCGGCAAATGCCGCGGCGGTGGTGGGGAAGTCGTCGCGTTCATCGAGAATGATTGGTGTCCAGTCGGAAGTTGACCACTGGTCGTTTAGTTGGTTGATGGCTTGCTCGACTTCATTTCGATAACCGATGTACTCAGGCATTGTTTGGCGTGATGCGTTTAGGCGAGCGACAAAAACAACTCGGTTGCGATACTCGGAATGAGCTTCGAGTAGTCGATGGTAAGCCGAAAAGCCCCGCAATATATTTTTCGACGGATCGATACGATCGACCCGCAAAATCATGGCGCGATCGCCGACTTGCTCCGCCAATTCTTTGCGCGCCGCTACAGTTTCGGGCGCGGCGGCAGTTGCGCGCAGGAGTTCGGGGTCAGGACCCAGCGAAGCAACGAAACTTGGGGTAATCGGGGCATCAGCACCGAGAATTTCGCGCGCCGAGGCCTCGTATAAACGCGACCAACGCGTGGAGTGAAAGCCACAAGGCACGGTGGCCATGGAGCTGCAGATGGCTTGGGCGATGGCGGGGGGCAGAATGCGAATTGAGTTGGGGCCACAAAACGGAGTGTGGCTGAAATGGGCGATGCGTAAGTCGGGGCGCATAGCGCGCAGTATGGCCGGGACCAGATTGAGTTGGTAATCCTGAATTAAAACGATGTCGCCGTCGGCGGCTTTGTCAGCCGCGGCGACCGCAAACGCACGATTTATGTTTTCGTACGCCGCCCACGCTTCACGAAAATGATGATCGAAACGGGGCCGCCGGGCGAGGTCGAATATCCCGTGATAAATGAACCAAAGCGTGCTGTTGGAAATAATGTTGTAGGCCAAGAGGTATTCGTGTTCGTCGAGGTCGAGGAGTTTAAGTTCAATGCCCGGCGCTTCCACCTGTCCCGCTCGCACTGCGGCCCGGTCGCCCGGAGTTAACGCGGCCGCAATCCAAGTGGCTCGGTTGCCCGCGGCTCCCGAAGTGAGCAGTGGCCCGAGCGATGAAGCAATTCCTCCCGCGCCTCCGTGGGCGATAAAACCGTCAGCTGTTTCCTCGAACTGGTAAGGGCCGCGGTTAGAAATAATTACTGTCACTCCGGCGCTCCGGTCGGTGGGAAGCCGTAGGATTTATCAAGGGTCGAAACGGGTTCACCGGATTGCAGTTGACCGAAGAGCCCTAACCAATCTCGCAGTTCGCGGGTTGACAGAAAGTTATTGCGCACATGCTCGCGCCCTTGGGTACCCATCGACTCGGCGCCCGCGGGATCGGCAAGGAGATCGACAATTCGGTCGGCGCAGGCTTCCACTGAATCTACGAGATGACCGTCGTAGCCTTCGCGAATTTGTAACTTGATTCCACCGGCACGACCGCCTACTACTGGGCGACCTTTCCAAAGTGCTTCACTGACCGTTAAACCAAAACCTTCACGGATCGATTTTTGTACCATCACGCTGGCCATGCGCTGGAACGCGTTTATCTGTACTGCGCCTACCTGATGCAAGTTAGAAAGTAGATGGATGTCGTGGTCGCCCGCGCGCGCGTTCTCGATTTCTTCCCACACTTGAAAACTTTCGGGGTCGTCGGTGGCCATTGAGCCGGCCATTACTAGTTGCGCGTCAGGAATTTTTTCTCGCACTATTCGGTAGGCGTCTACTACCCCGATGGGATCTTTCCACGGGTCGAAGCGACTCACTTGGCAAACGATTGGACGGTCTGGGTCAATTCCGTATTGGCGTAAAATTTCTTCGCAGAACGGGAGGGCAAGATCGAGGTTCTTAACCGAGAGCGGGTCGATGCAGGGGGGCGCGTACAGGATGTTGTCGGTGGATAGAGATTCAGGAACGAATTCGGGCATCGTCCATACCGACGCGTCGTACTGTTCAATGAACGGCCGAAAAAAATTCCATACTTTAGCGTTGGCTTCGGTTAAGTCGATGTGGCAGCGCCAAATCCATTTAGTGGGGTCGGCACCCAAGCGAGAACCATGCAAGAAACTTAAAATTGCCGCGGGCTGAGGATCGTGGACCACGACAAAATCCCAAGAGTCTTTAAACGCGAGCGAGTTGTCAAGCACTCGTTCTAGATAAACCCGTTGCATAGCGGCGGTCCAGGAAATGTCGGCACCCTGTAATCCGTTATGTACTTGTTTGGTGATGGCAAAAAATTCGTCGCTACCTTGCATTACGTGCCATTCGGCGTTGACGCCCACGCTGCGAAGCAGGGGTACATGAGTGGCGAGCAACTCCGCTACGCCACCTCCGTAAGCGGTGGCGTTTAGGTGGAGAACGCGCGCCCCTTGCAACGGCTCGGCTAAGGCCTGAATTTCTTCAATGACATCGGTGCCGACAATGGCGGCGTAGTCATTGATGTTCTTTTCCAGTAACGGAACCCGCTCGAGCACTGGCAACTTAGGCCTCCATGGGCTAGCGCTTCCGAGCACTTCTCGGCTGCTTAGGCCAATCTATTCGGATGACCTTGGCCGTGGTGTGTCCGGATAAATTTCGCCATTCTCTTTCGGCGGCCGCGGCGGCCGCGGCGCTTGCTCGGGGCTTACGCACCGCGGGTATTGAAGAAGTAATCGAGTTTCCGGTGGCCGACGGAGGTGAAGGCACCCTCGACGCAGTATTGGCTGCCGCCGGAGGCTCTCGGCGCACGGTACGGGTCACGGGCCCTCTCGGTGATCCGGTCGATGCCCAATACGGAGTGTTGCCGGATGGCACCGCGGTAGTGGAGATGGCGCAGGCCAGCGGATTGACGCTCAGTACCGAGCGCGACGCGTTGCGTGCGTCGACACGCGGTACTGGAGAACTCATCGCCGCCGCTTGTCGAGCGGGCGCGCGCAAAGTTTTAGTAGGAGTTGGGGGATCGGCTAGTACCGATGGCGGCTTGGCGGCAGTTGAAGCGTTGGCGTGGTCGTTAGGTGCGGTTGAGGTATCGGTAGCCTGCGATGTCTCGACTTATTTTTTAGACGCGGCGCGAGAGTTTGGTCCGCAAAAAGGCGCCACTCCTGCTCAGGTTGAATTGCTTTCGCGTCGGCTAGTAACTATTGCCGATGAATACGCGCGTCGAACCGGTGTCGATGTGACGACATTTCCGCGCGCGGGCGCGGCCGGTGGCTTGGCCGGTGGCTTGGCCGCTATTGGCGCTCAACTCGAATCGGGCTTCTCGGTGGTAGCGGCGGTTACTGGTCTAGAAGAAGTGATTGCCCGCGCCGACTTAGTAGTAACGGGCGAAGGGTGCACCGATGATTCGACTTTTGCCGGCAAGGCGGTGGCGGGAGTGTTGGAGTTGGCCGCCGAATATCGGGTGGCCCGGTCGGTGGTTATTTCTGGCCAAATAACTGCGTCGGCGCGCATTGAGTTGACGGCGCGCGGGGTGACCGCACTGGCGCTTACTGATCATGCCGGTGTTGATGGTGATTCTTTTCGTGATGCGGCGGCGTTAGCCGAAGCGGTCGCGACGACTATTGGCTAAACCCGTCCACTAAACCCGTCCACTAAACCCGGAAACTTTGGTCGGGGCCAGACGCGGGGATCTCAACAATAGGTTCGGGGTGATCGTCGAACTCGGTACGCAGCGCCCGCGACATCACTCCGTGCATGTCGTAGAGCGCGGTGATGTAGGTGAGCTCAAGAATTTCTTCATCGGATAGATGCTCTTGAAGAACGGCAAAGACGCCATCACCAACGCGACCGCCGTCGTAAACCAACGCGTCGGTGTAGGCCAGCACCGCGCGTTCGATGGGTGAGAAGCAGTCGGCGATTGCCCAACTCGGAATGGCGGCAATTTTTTCTTCGCTAATTCCCGCGGTGCGACACGACTTGCAGTGTTGCGAAAAAACAAACTGGCTACTGCGGGCCCAACCCACGCGCGTCTGACCAAGTTCGCGTAGCTGGGGGTCTAGTAAGCGGGTGGGGCTTTGGTAGAGCGCGAACCCGCCGACCGCGTGGGAAAACACATCGGGGACTAGCGCGAACACCGTCCACCAATCACCGGGCGCGCCAGTGGCGGTTCCGGGGGTTTCGACTGGGCACCGGTCGGGTCCAAACATAAAGTCGTAGAGCGCGACTACCGATGGATCGGCATCGGCGCGCGGAACTTGGCGGAGACGGGGCACGGTACGAACCTCCTTGGTCGGTCGGTTCTGAGGGTATTGCTTATTTGGTTGCGGCGCGGGCCCGAATCTCTTGGTACGCCGGAATACTGGCAATGGGCGGGCGTTCACCGGTTTCAAGGCTTATTAACACGGGATCGTAGTCGTCGGTGAAGCGGGCCAACTGAGTGCCGATGCGATCCGCGGGAATTCCTGCTCGTCGCAACGCGGTAATCAATATCTCCATAGCTTGCGGGCTGAGGTCGGCCAGAGTGCGGTTGCGATGCTCTCGTACTCCGAGGTCGGCTTGCGCGATGGCACCGATACCCGATTGAGCCATGATGTCGATGAGCAAACCGAGTTCAACCCCCCAACTCTCGACAAAAGGAATCGTTTCGAGTTGGCTCCGCCGTCCCGCGTATTCGCCCGAGAGTGGTTGCACGATTCCGGTTAACTCGGGGAAGAGAGCCGAAATTACTGGTCGAGCCAATAATTCGGTAACCCGTCCGCCGCCGCTGGGGTCGCCGTGTAACGGGCGGCGGTAGTAACCCTTGACCAACTGTATTAGTGGGTCGCGCAGCAAAGGTTCGATCAAGCTGGTTACGAATTGCGGCTGAAAGTTACGCACATCGGCGTCGATCCAACAAATAATGTCGCCTTGGGTTGCGGCCAGAGAAAGCCAGAGGGCGTTGCCCTTACCGGTTCCGAGCGGCAACGCCGGAAGTACTTCGGCCACGCTGAATACTTTGGCCCCTTCCCACTGCGCCGCTTCGGCGGTGCCGTCGATGGAGTCGTCGTCCATCACTACGACTTCACCAATGAGGTCGGTTTTTTCCATGAGATTGCGGCGTACCGACGCCACGATTTGTCCGACGGTGGCTTCCTCGTTGCGCGCCGGCAAGCAGACAGTTATGGATAAACCCAGCTCGCGTCGCAAATCATTGAGCAGATGAGGATCAAGCGGATGGGCCGATGATCGGGCGGCAGACATTACCTAGACATTACCCAGACATGATCGGGACAATACGCCCCTTAGGGACAATACGTCCCTTAGGCCGGTTTTGATAAAAGACTTGCGGAGGTCTGCCGCCGCGGTTATTATTTCTTCTAATAACGCGCTCATCGAGAGCGGCTGAGGGACAGGCCCGTAGAAGCCGCGGCAACCAGTACTCCGAGCCCATTAGGGCAAAGAGAACCAGGTGCCAATGCCTGAACGATGAGTTGCTGAGAACGGTCCTCCGTTTGAAGCGTTTTGTGAGCGCGTCGAGCAGGAGGACGCGCCGATTTGGCTCGTCTTCACCGAATAGTGATGTTGCGGTCGTACCCACTGTGGGTTGATCTCGGCGTCCGCGTGGAGGGAGAGCTCAATGGCTCAGGTAACGACATTGATATGCCGAGAGTGCGGTCAGACTTATCCGGTTTCGCCGATTTATACCTGTGAATACTGCTTCGGGCCGCTGGGAGTGGCCTACGACACCGAGGCTCAGAGGGCCGCGGTGTCGCGTGAATCCATAGCGGCCGGCCCACCATCGATCTGGCGCTATCACGATTTATTGCCGGTCGATCCGCCGGGTGACGTCAGCGCGCAAGTGGGTTATACCCCGTTGGTGCGAGCTGATCGACTCGCCGCGGTTTTGGGATTGGGCGAACTCTGGATTAAAGACGACACTCGCAATCCCACCAACTCATTTAAGGACCGCGTGGTAGCGGTGGCGCTGGCCAAGGCGCGGGAGTTTGGTATCAAAACTTTGGCTTGCGCATCAACCGGCAATTTAGCCAATGCCGTCGCCGCGGCCGCGGCGCGCGCGGGCTTGGACAGTTATGTATTCGTACCTGCCGATCTCGAGTTTGCCAAGATCGCCGCCACCGCGGTCTACGGCGCCAAGGTGGTCGCGGTCGATGGTAACTACGACGATGTGAATCGTTTGTGTATCGAGATCGCGGCCGAACAACCGTGGGGGTTCGTCAATGTGAACCTGCGGCCGTTCTACGCCGAAGGGTCCAAGACATTGGCGTACGAGACTGCCGAACAATTGGGCTGGGAGACGCCCGACCATGTGGTGGTGCCCGTAGCGAGCGGTTCGTTACTCACCAAAATACGGGCGGGGTTTAACGACCTGTATTCGGTCGGACTGCTCGATGAAGAACCGACGGTGCGAGTGTCGGGAGCGCAAGCCGCCGGATGCTCGCCGGTCGCGACCGCGTTCGCTACTGGCGCCGATGTAATTCAACCGGTCAAGCCCACAACCATCGCCAAGTCGTTGGCGATTGGTAATCCGGCTGACGGTTATTACGCGCTCGACGCAGTACGCGATACCGGCGGTGGAGTGGCGGGAGTCAGTGACGAAGAGATCGTCGCCGGCATCCACTTACTGGCTCGCACCGAGGGCATCTTCGGAGAGACCGCCGCGGGCGTTACCGTGGCGGCGCTCAAACGCTTGGCCGAAACGGGAGTAGTGCGAGCCGACGAGCGAGTAGTGCTCTACGTAACCGGTCATGGGCTCAAGACCCTCGATGCGCTGGCGGGAGCAACCGCATCAACTGGTCAATCGAGCACCGGGCCAACCGCAGTCATTGCCCCGACCCTTGCCGACTTCACTCGGGCATTTCCTGAGACCCAGTCTGAATCCAATATAACGATCGGAGTTTGAGATGGCTACTAACACCACTGCAGCAATAACGGTAAGGATCCCGACCCAGTTACGCACCATCACTGGCGGGGCGGCAACGATCGAAGTAGAAGCGAGTTCAGTGGCCGAAGCCCTTACCGCGGTCGTCGGGTTGTATCCCGACTTCAACGATCGATTGTTCGATGATTCCGGCAGTCTGCGGAGGTTTGTCAATGTGTTCGTGGCCGAGGAAGATATCCGTTTTCTTTCGGGACTGGATACTCCGTTGCACGCGGGCCAAACGGTGAGCATTATTCCCGCGGTGGCGGGCGGCTAACTCGGGGGGTCTGTAGTCGGGTTAGTTTAAACCGGCGCGACAAAAGTTAGTTGGGCCACGGCTAACGGAACTAAGTGTTCGCGGTCATCGTTTAGAACGACCACTCCGTTTTTATCGGTTCGCAATACTGCCGATTCGTGGCCAGGTATTAGTCTCGCTTCGGAAAGAATATGCATGGCCGCGTCGTCGAGTTCAATTTTTTCGCTTACGCGGATAATGCGAATTTGACCAGGCGCGGCAGCGGCCAACGCTACCGCGCCGGTGGTGTCGGCGTGGTGATGTGAACCAGGAATCGGGTTGCCGTGCGGACAAGTGGCAGGGTCGCCGAGAAGTATGACCAACTTCTCTTCTACTTCAGCCGAGATGGCGTGCTCCCAGCGATCGGCTTCGCGGTGAACTTTTTCCCACTCCAACCCGATGATGTCGGTGAGCAATCTTTCGGCCAGCCGGTGGCGGCGCACGATCGAAGTGGCGATGGCGCGACCGGAGTCGGTGAGCCGCAATGACCGGTCGTCAAGGAGATCGGCGTAGCCTTGACTGATTAGACGGTTGACTTGTTCGGAGACGGTGGCGGCCGAGAGTCCGAGGCGTTCTACTAACCGGGCGCGAATGGGTACCACTCCTTCTTCTTCAATTTCCAAAATCGTTTCGAGGTATTCCTCGGTCGCATCGTGCATTTCGGCCATACTGCCAATGTACGCCCCGAGTTGGTCCATTTGCACTCTCGGGCCGAGAGTGCCAAAATGGTCTAGCACTCGGGACCTTCGAGTGCTAACGGCTCCGACCCCAGCCAAGCCGGCTAAGGGAATGGAGCGGAAGAATTAACTCAACCAAGAGGAGAGCAACACATCATGGCCAAGCAGATCGCCTACGCAGAAAACGCCCGCCGATCCCTCGAGATCGGTATGAACAAGCTCGCCGATGCCGTACGGATAACGCTGGGACCCAAGGGTCGCAACGTGGTTCTCGAAAAGAAATGGGGCGCCCCCACCATCACCAACGACGGGGTTTCGATTGCCAAAGAGATTGACCTAGAAGACCCCTACGAAAAAATTGGGGCCGAGTTGGTCAAGGAAGTCGCCAAGAAGACCGACGATGTTGCCGGTGACGGAACTACTACCGCCACTGTGCTCGCGTGGGCCATGGTCCGTGAAGGTCTGCGCAATGTCGCGGCCGGCGCGAATCCGATGGTGCTCAAAAAAGGTATCGAAGCGGCAGTGATTACTGCGGTTGATTCGATCAAGAAGAGCGCCATTAAAGTCGACACCGATCCCGCGCAGATTGCCAATGTCGCGGCGATCTCGGCCGCCGATACCGAAATCGGTTCGATGATTGCCGAGGCTCTGCAGAAGGTCGGCACCGACGGCGTTATCACCGTCGAAGAAAGCCAGACTTTCGGTATGGAACTCGACCTCGTTGAAGGTATGCGGTTCGACAAGGGTTACATCTCGCCCTACTTCGTAACTGACCCCGAGCGTATGGAGTGCGTGCTCGACGACGCCTACGTGCTGCTCGTCAGCTCGAAGGTCTCGGCCGTCAAGGACATGCTCCCCATCTTGGAAAAAGTGATGCAGACCGGAAAGCCGCTCGTCATCATCTCCGAAGATGTTGAAGGGGAAGCGTTGGCCACTCTGGTCGTCAACAAGATTCGGGGCACGTTTAAGTCAGTAGCCATCAAGGCTCCGGGCTTCGGCGAGCGCCGCAAGGCCATGCTCCAAGACATCGCCGTCCTTTGTGGTGGTCAGGTTGTCTCGGAAGAAGTGGGCCTAAAGTTGGAGACCATTGGTCTCGACTTGCTCGGTACCGCCCGCAAGGTGGTTATCACCAAGGACGAGACCACCGTGGTCGAAGGTGCCGGCTCGAAGCAAGATGTGGCCGGCCGCATTGCTCAGATCCGTCAGGAGATTGAGAACACCGACTCTGACTACGACCGCGAGAAGCTCCAAGAGCGTCTGGCCAAGTTGTCGGGTGGGGTTGCCATCATCAAGGTGGGGGCAGCAACCGAAGTGGAACTCAAAGAGAAGAAGCACCGCATTGAAGATGCCGTGCAGACCACTAAGGCTGCGGTCGAAGAAGGAGTAGTCGCCGGTGGTGGCGTCGCGCTACTTCGTGCCCAAGAAAAAGTTATGACCATGCTCAAGACGCTTGAGGGCGACGAAGCAACCGGAGCCAAGATCTTGGCTCGGTCGCTCGAAGAACCGTTGAAGCAGATCTCGCTCAACGCCGGCCTCGAAGGCGGAGTTATAGTCGAGAAGGTTCGCGCACTCAAGGGTTCCTACGGCCTCAACGCCGCTACGGGTGAGTACGAAGACCTGGTTAAGGCCGGTGTCATTGATGCGGCCAAGGTGACTCGTTCGGCGCTGCAGAACGCAGCTTCGATAGCGGCACTCTTCCTTACGACGGAAGTCGTAGTGGCCGACAAGTTGGAAGACAAGGCCGCGATGGCTGGCGGTATGCCGGGCGGCGACATGGGCGGCATGGGCGGTATGGACTTCTAGCCGGTTTGCTAACTGGTTGGGCCGTACGGCTCCTAAATAGTGTGACGAAGCGCCCAGCCCCTCGGCTGGGCGTTTCGCTGCGTAAGAACAGACGCCGCGCTCCTCGCCTAGCCTTGACTTCGTGGAAACCGTAGAGGCCAGTAGCGGCTGGGGTGTGCTGCATCTGTTTTACGATGTCGACCCCGATGCGGGTGATCTGGCCGCCGCTGAGAGCATTCTGGGCGCGCTCAACTCGTTTACCGAGCAGGCTCCTCACCAAGTGTGCACCTTTGCGGTGCTGGGCCATAAAGCCGCTCTGGGGATAATGGCGATTGGCCCCGATCTAGCTCGGCTGCAAGCGTTGCAGTACGCGCTCAACCGCTCACCGCTGATTCCGACTTGGTCGTACTTTTCTCTCACCGAAGCATCGGAATACGCCATGACGGCCGACGACGAGCGCGACCGGCTGCGCGCCGAAGAGTCGATCACCGATGCCACCGAGATCGAAACGCGGCTGGCGGCTTGGAACGAGCGGATCGAGCATTACCGTGAACAGCGCATCCATCCGCAGCTTCCTGACCGCAAAGCGATTTCGTTTTATCCGATGTCGAAGCGGCGTACTGGCACCGACAATTGGTACGCCCTTTCCTTCGCCGAGCGTAAAAATTTTATGATGGGCCACGCCGCGGTCGGTCGACGCTACGCGGGACGCGTGACTCAATTGATTACCGGTTCGACCGGGCTCGACGACTGGGAGTGGGGCGTGACGCTATTCGCCGACGATCCGGGTGAGCTCAAAGCCATCGTGGCCGAGATGCGCTTCGATGCAGTGTCGGTCCGGTTCGCTGAGTTCGGTCCGTTCATTACCGGCTTGGTGTTGGAGCCAGCCGTTGCCCTGCGTCGAGTCGGAGTCAGTTCGTGAGCGAAACTCCGCACGCGGTTTCGGCCTCGGATCTATTGCGCTGGGCCGAGACCCTCTCGGCCGTGGCTCGCACCGGCATGGGCTTCACCCAGAGCCTTTACGAAAAAGAGCGTTTCGACGAGATACTTAAAGTGGCGGGCGACATCCGGGCCGCGGCTATTGAAGAGGCCGAGTCCGATGGTCTCTACGAGGAGTGGCTGGCCTCGGTAGGTAGCGGAGTGGAAGGTTACGTAACGCCCAAAGTGGCGGTGGCCGCGGTGGTAGGCAACGAGAACAAAGAGATTTTGTTGACCCAGCGAGCGGACTCGGGCGTGTGGCTCTACCCAGTGGGTTGGGCTGATGTGGGCTACTCGCCGGCCGAAATCGCAATCAAGGAAGTCTTTGAAGAAACTGGAATTGAAGTGGTGGTCGAATCGCTCATTGCGGTGTTCGACGGTTTGCGGTTGGGTTTCGCGCGCCTGCCGATGTACTCACTGTTGTTTAACTGTCAGATGATCGGCGGCGAACTTAGCGGTCACCCCCTCGAAACGGCCGCGGTGGGTTTCTTCGCTCGCGACGCGTTGCCCTGGCCGCTGGCCGGTGGTGCCCGCTGGGTCGAGACGGCGTTTGCCGCTATCGACGGCGAGCGGCGGCCAGTTGATTTTGATTTGCCCCGCATCCCACCGTGGCGTGACGACCCCGAAGATGCGACTGGTTAACTAAGTTCGCTCATCCGGTAGAGCGGGTGCAGTTCGACATCAATCGCCGCGAGTGCTTCGGGCCCACCGGCTTCGCGATCGATTACGCATAGCGCGTGTTCGACGATTGCCCCGCAGTCGCGCAGGTCGCCGCAACTGGTTACCACTTGTCCACCCGAAGTGACGACATCTTCGACCACGGTGATGCGCCGACCGGTGAAGTCTTGGCCTTCGGCCAACTTACCGGTGCCGTACTTCTTGGCCGCTTTGCGCACGAACACCACCGGCACGCCCGTTATCTGACCCAGCATCACCGCGAGAGGCACCCCGCCGAGCTCAAGGCCGGCGAGAAACTCAGTACCCGTAGGGACTAGCGGGGCGAGTGCTTCACCGATCGATCGCAGTAGCGCAGGGTCGCTCTCGAAAAGATACTTGTCGAAGTACTCGTGGCTAACTGCGCCCGAGCGGAGGGTGAAGGTTCCGGTGAGATGCGAGGTGAGAAATATTTCGGCAGCGAGTTGGTCGCGGTCGGGCACTAGCTCACTCCTTGGTCAGACGGTCGGGTTAGGAACGCGACTCAACTCGTCGAGCAGCATGCGGGTGAGCGACTCGCGCCCTTGCGAATTTTCCCAGTTGCTACCGATGCGATGGTGATCGACGAGGCCGAGGGCTTGCGGCGCGCGGGTAAGCATGTCGGTGGCAATTTTGCTGAGCGTGGTGGGCTCGATTTCTTCGCCGTAGGCGGGGAAGCATTCCAACCCGTCCCAGAGTGAATCGAGTCGGCGGGTTTCGTCGCCCAAACTGAGATCACCATCGGGGTCGTCAAGTCGCACGATCACCGCTTCCCACAACTCGTCGTGGCGGCAACCGGCGGGCAACGCGAATTGGGCGACGGGATGGAGGCGCCATTCGAACACGAGGTCGTCGGCACCGTCGGCGCGGTCGATTGGGGTCAGCCAAGTTTGGGTGCCGTTGAGATAACTGTCGATGGGTGGTCCGAGGTATTCGTCGAGCGCGCGTACTAGTGGCGCGTCGATGGTCCACACGGTGGTGGGAGTTAGCGAAGGCATCGCTTGAGAGTAACCCGATGCAGTAACGCGATGTCCAGTCGGGAGTCGTAGACCGAGTGCCCGTTTAGCCATCCAACGAGTGCCCGTAATCATCTACGAGGGGAATGAATCCATGCACCGACGCCTTAACCCGCCCGTTACTTTTTCTCGCCCGCCGTTGTTGGTAATGATTGTGGGGCTGATGTTATTTATCAGTGCGGGATTTGCCCTGACCGCCAGTTCGGCCGGTGCTCAGATGACGGCCGACTCCGATCCGACGGCCGAAGTCACTGCGTGCGTTGCCGCGGCGATTCCACTGCAGCCCACCGAGATCGACTCCGATCTCACGATCGCGAAGTTCGATTCGAGTCTAGGCACCCTGCTCGAGGTGACGGTACCGAGTCGCATCATCCACCTTGACACCCACGCGGCGTTCGAGAACACCGCCCAGACTCCGGTGGTGTTTGCCGCCACTATGAATTACCAAGCCATCTTCACTGCGCCGGCGACGCTCGGTGCGTCGAACACGATTGTCGGTTCAGTAGCGCGGGTTCCGTCGCAAACTCTCAGCGCGTTCGACGGAACGATGGATTTTTCTGGCACGAGTTCGGTGAGCCAAACTCCGACTGCATGGGATGTAACCGCCGCGCCATTCGCGAGTACCGAAGTGAGCGTGCTGGAAGAATTTTCGGGTGCGGGTTCGGTGGCGTTCGGCATGGCCACGGTGATCGGTGAGACTTTCACCGGCGGCGGCGGCAATGTGCAGGCCAGCATCACCACTTCGGCATCGGCCGCAGTCGAAGTTTGCTATCGCTTTGCGCCGCCCGTGATCCCTACCGCGCCGCCTGAAATCGTTCCGCCTTCAACTCCGACCGAGATCGTCCCCGCGGCGGCGCCGAGCCTCCCCCGCACCGGCGCGGCCGCGGGGCCGTTACTCGTTACCGCACTGGCTGCGCTGATAGTGGGGGGATTGCTGATGGTGGGTGCCCGCCGACCCCGGTTGGTCTAGCCCGCCCCCCATTGGTCTAGCCCGCCCCCGCCCGCCCCTTTCGCTTGGGGAGGGAACCGCCTATCGTTACTGGTCGTGGAGCAATACGATCGTTTATCCCCGCTGGACGCCAGTTTTCTACGCTTAGAACGCCTCGAAACGCCTATGCATGTGGGCGCCTTGAGCGTATTCGACGGCCACGGTTTGATGGGCGCCGACGGCCGTTTTCGTATCAACGAGGTCGTCGAACTGGTCGAATCTCGGTTGCACCTGATTCCTCGCTTCCGCAAGATTGTGCAAAATGTTCTACTCGACGCGGGCGAGCCGATTTGGGTCGACGACGAGCGGTTCGATATTGGTTACCACGTTCGACTCACCGCGCTGCCGACTCCCGGTTCGCGCTCACAACTACTCGCGTTATTTGAGCGAATCCAGTCGCAGGTACTCGACCGCAGTCGTCCACTATGGGAACTCTGGTTCGTTGAGGGCTTAGAAGACGGTCATGTCGCGCTCATTCAAAAAACTCACCACGCGCTGGTCGATGGAGTTTCGGGGGTCGATGTAGCCACCGTGCTCATGGACTTTTCACCCGAGCCCACAATGATGGAAGCACCAAAATGGAAACCGCATCGAGCACCGACCCCCGCTCGCCTATTCCTCGATTCGGTGCAAAGTAATATCACCAGTCCGCGTGAAGCAATCCGCTCGCTTCGGCGCGCGGTCGAGATTCCTCAACAAGCGGTGAATCAGATCAACGACTTGGTGCGCTCATTGACCTCGCTCGCCACCGGCGGCATCATCGCCCCGCACACTTCGCTCAACGAAAAAGTAGTGGGGCGGTCGCGTCGCTTTGGCTTGGCGCGCGTCTCGCTTTCCGATGTGAAGTTGGTGCGGCGCGCGTTTGGCGGCACGGTCAACGATGTCATCCTCGCGGGCGTGGGCGGCGGACTCGGTCGGTTGCTCGAAGAGCGCGGCGAGCTCCATCCCGATCTCGTACTCAAGGTGTTTTGCCCCGTCTCGGTGCGCGACGAGAGCGAACACATGGCCCTCGGAAACCGAATCTCAGCAATGTTTATTCCGCTAGCAGTGGGTGAGCCCGATTCGGTGACGCGGCTCGTTGGGGTGCAGGCCGTCACTTGTGACCTCAAAGAACGCGAGCAAGCCGTCGGCGCGGCCGTCCTGCTCGATCTCACCCAGTACGCCGCGCCCACCGTCCTCGGTTTGGCCGCTCGATTAATTCACCACCAGCCGTTCGTGAACTTGGTATGCACCAATGTGCCCGGACCGCAAACCCCGCTCTACTGCATGGGGGCGCGATTGCTCGAGGCTTACCCGATGGTTCCGCTCGCTCGTAATCTCAATTTAGGCGTGGCTATTCTTTCGTACTGTGGTGAATTGCACTTCGGGTTGCTTGGTGATCGCGATTTATGGCCCGATATGGAAGTGCTAGAAGCGGGTATTGATGACGCGTTTTCTGAAATGGCCAAGCGGGCGGTCGAAGAGTTGACCGCGCGCGAGGAAGTTTTTGTTGATCCGGTTTCGCGGTTAGATCAGTGAGCGAAATTTGGGAGCGCAGCGCCACTGAAATCGCCGACGGAGTACGCGAGCAAAAACTTTCGGCCCGCACCGTTCTCGATGTTCATCTTGAGCGCATCGAACGCCTCGACCCCGCGCTGAATTCAGTTTGCTTTCTCGACATCGACGCGGCGCGTGCGCAAGCCGATCACATTGATGCGCGGGTGGCCGCGGGCGAAGACCCCGGCCCGCTGGCGGGAGTTCCGATCGGGGTTAAGGAACTGGTTTTGGTCGCGGGTTGGCCCGACACGGAGGCGTCGATGGTCTATCGCGATCGAATAGCCGAGACCGACGATTCCGAAGTGGCGCGCCTGCGAGCCGCGGGCGCGGTTGTCACGGGGCTAACTACGGCGGCCGAATTCGGCACGGTCAGTTTCACCAACACTCCGCTCCACGGCATTACCCGTAACCCTTGGAACCTTGAGCGCACTCCCGGCGGGTCTTCGGGTGGCTCGGCCGCCGCGGTGGCTGCCGGCCTGTTCCCGATCGCCACCGGTGGTGACGGGGGTGGCTCGATCCGTATTCCCGCGGCTTATAGCGGTCTTTTCGGTCTCAAATCAACTTTTGGTCGAGTCGGGCGCGACCCCGGACCGTTCCCCGGCTCGCTGATTCCCGTGCGGGGCCCGATGGCGCGCACGGTACGCGACGCCGCCCGCTACATCGATGCTGTCGCCGGTCCGACCGACGGCGACCCAACTTCGCTACCGACACTAATTGAGAATTATGAACACGAAGTGGTGTCGGGCGCGGCGGCCGATCGTTTACGCGGTCGGCGAGTAGCGTTTGTTTCTTCTTTTGGTTTCGCGGCGGCCGAATCCGCGATGGCTGAACAAATCGAAGCGTGGTCCGCAGTGCTCATCGATGAACTAAAAATGGAACGCGTCGAAGTAGAGGTCGATTTTCCGAAGCCCGGAAGTTCGTGGGGGATACTCGCCACTCTCGACGACATGGCGTGGCACGCTGACGACGTGAAAGACCATCTTGGCGAACTCAGCACAGTGGCGCGTTTGCAGTACGAGTCGTTCATTAACTTGCGCCCCGAAATAATCGCCAAGTCGATACGCCAACGTCAGGGAGTGCTTGATGCAGTGAGCGCACTGTTTTCTAAAATCGATATCTTGATTACTCCCACCACACCCAAACCCGCGCTGTTGGCCGAGGGAGAGTTGATGGGCGAACTCAACGGCGAGACGACGACATTATTTAATCTGTCGGCACCGTTTACCGCGTTGTTTAATCAAACCGGTCAGCCCGCCGCAAGTATCCCCGCCGGTTTTATTGACGACCTACCGGTTGGCCTCCAAGTGGTTGCTCGGCGGCACGACGACCTTGCCTGTTTGGGCGCGGGCGCGGTGCTGGAAGAACTCCGCCCGTGGCCGCTGCTGGCGCCGTTCGCCTATTCGTAGCCCCGCATTCGGGTAGGGTTCATCTGTGAGCGCCCCCAAACGGGAGCCCAGTGACTCGAACCCAGCGCTGAGGCCAACCCCGACAAAACCTCGTCCGCCCAAGCAAGAACAAGAGGCGGCCTCAGAGGATGTTATTGAAGTGGCGCCCAATGTCATTCGCATGCAGTTGCCGATCTGGATGCCGGGTCTCGGTCATGTAAATACTTACGGAATCATCGACCGCAATGGTCTGGCCGTCGTCGACCCCGGTTTGCCCGGTCCATCATCGTGGCGCGCACTCAAGACTCGACTAAAAGTGGCTGGTTTTAAACTTAAAGATATTCATACGGTGATAGTTACCCACTCCCACCCCGATCATTTTGGCGGAGCCGGTCGCATCAAGCACGAGGCGGGTGCCAACCTGATTACTCACCGCGCGTTCACGACTTGGTCGTTGGAAGAAACTTCGCGCCGCAACCATCTTTCGAGCGAGGAAGAAGCGATCGAAACCGAACGACTGGCGGCCGCGGCCGCGGTTTCACTCGACTTAGGCGCGGAAGAGATCCCGACCATTGCTGACCACGCCGATGACTATGCCGACGACCGGTTGCGCGCGAACCCGACTATTGAGGATCAGAAAAATTCGGTGCCGTGGGGTGGCGAAACTCCTTGGGGGGGCACGAAGCACAAGATGCCACCGTTGCGACGCCGGTTGATGTTGCAGGCGCTGCGGCGAGTGTTCCGTCCGCCTAATCCGAGTCAGCGGGTAGTACACGGCGAGCGGTTGCAGTTGGGTGACCGCGAGTGGGTTTCGATTCACACGCCGGGCCACACCATCGACCATCTTTGTCTTTATGATCCCGAGAACGGAGTGCTGCTTTCGGGCGACCATGTACTGCCGTCGATCACTCCCCATATAGCGGGCGTGGGCAACGGCGCCGATGCGCTGCAGTCGTACTTACAAACTCTCGACCTTGTAGCCGCGCTCGATGGAGTGCGGCTCGGTTTGCCGGCTCACGGGCACCCGTTTGGCGATGTGCCGGGCCGAGTGACCGCGATCAAGGAGCATCACGAGGAACGCATGCAATTGCTGCTCGAAGCCGCGACCGCCATTGGTCCGGCCACGGTGGTTGAGCTTTCCCACGAGATTTTTCCCGCTAAGCATTGGGGAGTAATGGCGGAGAGCGAAACCTTTGCCCATCTTGAACATATGGTGTTGGTGGGAGAGGCCGAGCGGTGGCGCGATGACGAAAGCCGTCTCATTTATCGAGCCGCGCCCGGTTAAACCGACGCGGGTCCTCCGCTACGAGGCGATACTCTGACGAGCGTGGGTAGTGATGATCTCACCAACGAGTGTGCTGATTTATTAGGTCAACTAATTCGCAACGCGTGCGTCAACGACGGTCGGGTTGAGTCGGGTGGCGAAGTGCGCAGCGCCGATCTGTTGGCGGATTACCTCGGCTCCACTGGCCTCGACCTCGAACGCTACGAACCCCAACCGGGCCGAACCAGTTTGGTCGCCCGCATCGAAGGCACCGACCCCACTGCACCCACCCTCATGCTCATGGGCCACACTGATGTAGTGCCGGTCAATCCTGACGGTTGGAGCCGCGATCCATTTTCGGGAGAATTGGTCGACGGTTTCGTTTGGGGTCGCGGTGCAGTCGACATGCTTAACCTCACCGCTACCCAAGCAGTTGCTTTTCGCCAGTTGGCGGAGTCGGGGTTTCGCCCGCGCGGCACCCTCATCTTTTTAGCGGTGGCCGACGAAGAGGCATCGGGAGTCTGGGGCGCCGAATATCTCACCGAGAAAAAACTCGACGAAGTTAAAGCCGATTATGTCCTCACCGAGTCGGGCGGTTTCCAAATGTCGTCATCGAGTGGAGTGCGTTTACCGGTAATGGTCGCGGAAAAGGGAACCTATTGGTCAAAGATCCGCATCAAGGGAACTCCCGGTCACGGTTCGCAACCCCACCGTACCGACAACGCGTTAGTTACCGCGGCCGAAGTAGTGCGTCGAATCGCGCAGTACGGTCCCGCCGCCAGTATCCACGATGTGTGGCGGCGCTATGTCGAGGGCATGGGTTATCCGCCCGAAATTGCGGCCGCGTTGGTCGACCCTGACATTATTTCCACCGCCTTAATGGAAATGCCGATTGGTATGGCCCGCATGATTCACGCCTGTACTCACACCACTTTTTCGCCCAATGTTGCTCACGGCGGCACTAAGACCAATGTGATTCCCGACCTCGTCGACC